>RCMY010002260.1_pt1 | contig 33125 bp, 30 predicted proteins | sample 2041341 | NCBI WGS metagenome assembly RCMY01 (sample SAMN09708234, study PRJNA481090) | Marine sediment metagenome, whole genome shotgun sequencing project. | reverse complement strand
CAAATACTGTCTTAGCCTCAAAGTCGATATCTTTAATACGCAATTTAAGTAATTCTGCTTTGCGCAAACCGCTGCCATATAACAGTGAATACATCAGTTTATATTTGGGCTTCATTAACCCGATGATTGACAGTGCTTCTTTGTGTGAAAGTACAGTAGGAACTCTAGTAGGCGCTCTCGCTCTCACTGCATCGGGAAGGAGCGTTAATTCTCGTTTTATCCAAAGTAGATACGTAAGCTCGGTTTGTATTGAAGAGTGCTTTGTTCTCATGACATGTCGAATACTTTCTAAAAATGGTGAAGTAGCCATTTGTGACTCCTTTGTTATTAAGTGTGTTTATTGAAAGTGTTCAGTAAACCGCATTTTACAAAAGAGACATTTGGTCTACAGGTCAGATAATTTCTGTACTTAGGGATAGATGTGCTGGTTTTGTTACTGTGCATGCATAGTAAACACCCAAAAAACGGTCGAAATAACTATCAAAAACAAGGTAAGCTACTAAAAGTAATAAAATATGAGGGCTTATTAAAATGACAATATCTAGTGATTACAATGCAGTCTTCATAATAAGTTGTAATGTACTAAGTTCCCCTTGGTGTTTTAACGTCATAACGTTATAGTGACTTGATTTAAAGGTTGGAGGCTTAAATGAGCACACTTTCGAAACGTTCAACAGTCTATTTTGAACCCACAATACATAATGCACTTAAAATGAGAGCAGCATCGAGCGATTCATCCGTATCTGAGCTAGTAGATGAGGCGGTTCGTTTGTTAATGCGTGAAGACCATGAAGATCTTGCTGCGGTCAGAGCAAGAGTTGATGAACCTGAAATAAGCTATGAAACGCTTATTAATTGTTTGGAAGCTGATGGGAAATTATAGGATAACGTTCAAAAAGTCAGTTGCGAAAGATCTAAAATCAGTACCTAAATCGGACGTTGTGAAAATTATTGCAAAGATTGATAGTCTTGCTGAGGATCCTAGAAGAGCCGGTGCGACAAAACTTAGCGAGATTGAATTATATCGTATACGTCAAGGACTATATCGCGTGGTATATGAGATCAAGGATGAAGAACTGACTGTTCTTGTAATAAAGATAGGTTATAGATCTGATGTTTATAAACGTACATAATCGGGTAGCCAGAGGTCTCTAACCTCCAGCCTACGCCTCATATGATGTTCTTGTTCATCAGCTCGCAGTTTTGCATCCGGCTACTTTCAGACTATCCCTCGCGGTTTAGCCCTTGCCATTCGCTAGTAGTTGTCGTTTAACACTTAGGTTATTAGTAATAACTAAAGGACTGAGGCACTATAAGAGGACTTTCACCTCATTGGTTCATGCCCATGCTGGGCGTACACAAAAACATGAAGACGAACAATTCACAAGAGCGGTGAATCGCCGCTTAAGTAGGTGTTAACAACACGTTTTAACGACCATCTGAGCTCTTTAATTATTCCACTATTGAAGCCTCATATGTTTCTGAGTTTTGTTTTTAACGAATGTCCGCTTCGGGTTTGAAAGTCCCGCAAAATAAAACAAATGCCAGAGCCAACTGAGCGCCATTTTCAGGATTACCTACAAATCAAATTTTATCACTGATATTTGCTGTTTTAGCTCTCAGATCAAAAAATGCTTATGTCAGCAATGTCAAATGAACTGCCATTAGAATTGGCTTATCGCAACGGTATAGACACCCAAATAATGCTACATCGAGTGAACAATCTTCTGCATTGCGGCGCTTTAATTATTTCGCAGAACTTAGGCCTTACACCGTTTTTTTATCTCCAAAGCTTGCGCAAAAAGCGTTATTAAGATCGGCAATAAGATCATCAGGGTGTTCTAAGCCAATTGAGAGGCGGATAAGACCGTCGCTTATTCCGAATTGTTCACGCAATTGGGCAGGCACGCCAGAGTGGGTTGTGCTACTTGGATGGCAGACAAGGCTCTCGCTGCCGCCAAGACTAACCGCCGATTTGAAAATTGAAAGATTGTTTATTAGGCGAAAAGCATCTGCTTTTGTTACGTCCATTACGAATGAGAATGTTGAGCTAGGCCCTGAACATTGGCGTTTGTAGGCAGCTTGGTAGGCTTTGTCTTGAATTAGCTCAGGGTGCAGGACTTTTGCTGATATGTAGGGATTATTGACTAGCCAATGTGCGACTTTCCGGCCACTATCGGCGGCCCGCTGCATACGGATACTTAAGGTTTCTAAAGAGCGAGAGATCATCCAGCTTGTGTGTGGGTCTAAGTTCAGGCCCAAAGCACCGCGTGTGGCGCGAATTGGACGCAGCATTTTATGGCTACCGCAAACCGCGCCAGCAACAAGGTCACTGTGGCCACCCACATATTTAGTCAGCGAGTACATGGCAATGTCGATACCTTGGGGCACCACTTGTTGAAATACTGGACCCATAAGGGTGTTGTCACAGACACTAATTGGGCGATGGCCTGTTTCTGTCTGAATAATATCCAGTACGCGATTTAGGGCTTCAAAATCGACCAAAGCGTTTGTTGGGTTGGCGGGGGATTCAATGAAAACCATTTTAACGAGGCCTTTTTTGCTAGCAGCACGCAAGGATGTAAGAATGCCTGCCTCGTCCAGACCGTTGTCAAATTCGCTAGTATTTATATTAAATTCAGGCAAAAACTTACGAATGAGGGTTTCTGTACCGCCATACAGGGGCGCGCTTTGCACTACTACATCACCGGGGCGCAAATATGTGAGTAATATGGCGCTAATGGCGCCCATGCCGCTGGAGCATACCACCGAGCATTCTGCTCCTTCGAAAAGTGATAGACGGTCTTCAACTATCTCAACATTGGGATGATTAAAACGGCTGTAAATTAGCCCACCTACGCTACCATCTTTAGCCGGCTTGCGGCCCGCCATAATGTGAAAGAACGCTTCACCTTCTTCTGGTGTTTCAAAGGCAAATGTAGAGGTTAAAAAGACGGGCGGTTTGACAGAGCCTTCTGAGAATTGCGGATTATATCCATAAGACATCATCATTGTTTCAGGCTTTAGCTCGTGATCACCAATTTTGTTTTTCTTATAGTTTTCGTGGTTAGCCATTGTTTACCTTTTTTTTTATTTTTTCGTTGTGTAAGTTTCGTCTTTTAAGCCATCTCATTTTTCTATTAAGTTGTTGCGGACGTTTTGTAGACGAAGACGAAAGTTAAGTATTAATTTCCACCTCGTTTGAGCTTACCACTCTATTTTTCCCCTTATTCTTTGCTTGATATAATGCATCGTCAACCCGTTTAAACAATGAATCTGCATCATCATCATTTTGAGCTTCCGTTACACCTAAACTTAGCGTTACTTTCCTCTTAGCGTGCTGCCGTAAATGAGGGTTATTTTCAATGTTTTCTCGTAATTGCTCGGCAATTAATTGCGCATCTTCAAGTTGTGTATCAATGAGCAGGATAATGAATTCTTCTCCACCCCAACGCGCAATAAAATCGGTTTGTCTTAGGGTCGACTTTAACGTAGAAGCAATGTTAACTAACACACTATCTCCCACATCATGGCCTTGTTCATCATTGACTACCTTAAAATCATCAACGTCAAGAAAAACAAGGGACAAATTCTGGTGGTGTCGAGCTTTTAGTGCAATAAAATGCTCTAGTTGACGATAAAAAGTTCGGCGATTAGGTAAGCCGGTTAACACATCGTTACTGGCGAGGTCATGAAGCTTACGGTGAATTTTTTTCACGTATAAAAGCACAATTATTGTAATGACCACGGTGATAACTAGGGAAACCATTAAATTAATATAAAAAGCGTCCCTCACAGATTGTGTAAAGTTATCCACTTTTGCTTCTATTATTAAATAAACGTCTAACTCTGGAATGTACTTTTTGGTTAATAAATATGACTCATCCGATTGAATATATTCAAAGAGTGGTTTTTCAGCATTACTTATATCGGGAATTAATTTTTTTAATTCGCGGTGGTCGCTAAATTGCTTAAGCTTATTCACTCCTTCCTCAGAAATGAGAACGGTACCGGCGTCATTAATAAAATAAACGTTGAAATTGTAACGTTGGCGAAAATATTTGAGCATATCATTAATATAAGATGTTCTAAGCCCAATACCTGTTGCGCCAATCATGTGAAATTCATCATCATATATTTTATGGTTAATAAACATAATTAATGATTGGCCCATAAACTTATTATAATCAATATTAATTTCACTTACTTCAAGGTTGTTCTTAAAATTAAAGTACCAAGCGTTGTTTGTATTATCAGTGCTTACTTTTTCTAGTAAACCATTGTCGGTGTAATAGTTTTTACTTTTTTCAGATACCAGAAAAACGGTAAACATCTGGTATTTATTTTTAATAGTTTCTAAATACTGGGTGATTTGTTCAACATCGTTTTCTTCATGAGCAAGCCAGTCTTTCATGAAAGTATCATGAGACATCATAGAGGCGATTAAATTAGGTTCTATGATTTGTTTTTGAATTTTAGTGTAAATATTATCAACGGTTAACGGCAGGGAGCTTTCTTTTAGTTGTTTACGAGTAGAGTCCATAGACTCTAAATAGTTGATGAGCGTTAAACTCATTGATAAGGTAAAAAGTAATGCGGTGATAATAAAAACAATTTGATAATCAAAGCGCATAGGGAGTAAATTCTGTGTATTAATAGTTTTCTTTGTCATAAACAATAATATAAAAGAATCTAAGGCGAAGTTACATAAATTATTTTTTGTTTTATTAGCGCACCCATACGATAGCAATTTTTTCAACCAAGAATTGCGTACTTAAAAACCTGTAATGACATTAAGATTGGTGATACCAATACGAACAAATGCAATGACCGCTAGTTTTAATAACAGCCAATTTAGATATTGGCGAGCCAAACCGTTTGGTACGGATTTAATATTATCGTTTGTTGATGTATAGAAATTTCTTCACCGCTTATCAAATCTTGCCATTTGTAGGTTAAAATCAGATTAAGATCAGACAAAAACACCTCCTGTGTTTGATCTGAAATATTGCTGATACAGAATATGCTTTGACGGCGGTCCAAACTTTGACGCCAGAAGCCAAACAGTTTTTCGCCTAAGTGTAAGGTGAATTGCGTAGCATTTGGGTGAAACGCCCGTTGACGAATACGAATTTTTAGCAATGAAGTAATTTGGCTTAGTACTTTGGTATGTTGACTGTATTGGTCATTTAAAGCACTAACTAGAGCTTCTTCCCGCCATCTATGACGGTTAATACCACGATTTTGACCGGTGTTTTTGACCTTTTCGGTGTCATTGCCAGTGGCAAGTAAACTGTGAATGTATATACCTGGAATTCCTTCCAAGGCGAACATTATTTCATGAGCACAAATGAATCGCTGCATGCCCCATTTGTCTGGACCATTAACAGTACCCTGCAACGCATCAAACAACGCAATATTGATTTCGTAGGGTTTTCTTTCGCCTTTATCTGTCGCTCGCCACGATACCAAACCTCCGAAACTTTGCATGGTGTTTAATAAGGTATTTAATTCTTCTTCTTCTAATAAACCTTCTGCTGGTCTTAGGCCAATACCATCATGAGACGCAATGAAATTAAAATACGTGGTTCCGTTTTGAGCCGGTGGCATACTCATCAACCAGCTTTTCAGGTATTTGCAATTACCAGTAATTAGGCTATTGACCAATAAAGGAGGTAATGAAAAATTGTAAATTGAATGCGCTTCGTTGGCGTTACCAAAATAAGTTAAGTTTTCTCGATTAGGAATATTTGTTTCAGTGATTATTATCGCGTCAGGTTGTGCGCATTCTATTAATGAGCGCAGAAGTCTTACCACCTCATGAGTCTGTTCAAGGTTAATCGACGGTGAACCGATGACTTTCCATAAAAATGCGACAGCATCCAAGCGAAAAATTCGCACGCCATGATCCAAATATTGTCGAATAATTGATAAAAATGCTGTCAATACTGCGGGATTTCTAAAATCAAAATCAACTTGGTCGTGGCTGAAAGTACACCAAACATGTTGCACGCCTAAAGCCGTATTTGTTTCGCGAAGTAAACTAGATGTCCTGGGCCTGACTACCATTGATATATCCGCTTCGGGTGATGCGGTATAAAAATAATCGCTACCAATGCCTTGGCCTTTGATAAAATTGTCAAACCACACACTTCTTGATGAGCAGTGATTGATGACCAGATCAGACATTAAGCGGTAGTCAGTTGATATAGCTTCTATATCATGCCAGTTTCCCAGCGACTCATTTACACTTGAGTAATCGATAACGGCAAAACCATCGTCTGAACTGTAGGGGAAAAATGGCAAAATATGCACGCTATTAATACTTTCTTGACAGTGTTCATGCAAAAATCGGTTTAAGGTTTTAAGCGGGGCTTCGCCTTTTTTTTCTATACTGTCGCCATAAGTGATTAGAATAATGTCTTTTTCTGACCACAAATTTTGATGGGGGTGGGGAGCTGCAATAACATCGTCAGTGGTAATGCGCATTGTATGTATAAGGTCTGCGCAAAAAGTGTCTAAGTCGATTTGTAATTTTATATTTGCATAGATCACCCCTAAGTGATGTTTAATTTTTTCTTTGTATAACTCGGTAGGGGTATTATTCATTATGCATCCTTAAATTCATTGTAATCTTGCTCAACCGCATCTTTTAGTCTTTCAAGTACATTTGGCATGGCACTTTGGACTCTATTCCAACTGGGAATAAAAGGGGTCTCCATCGAATTTTTAAGAAAGATTTCGCCTGCTTTCATGATATTTTCAGCAAACATTTCAACTGCTTTTTCTTCTGCATGAATATCAAGTTCCAAACCATTCATTATTGCATCGTTGTGATACATTTCAATGAAATCTAATGCAATTCTGAAATAGGTTGCTTTGAGCGTTCTAAATGATTCGGTAGAAAATGTATTGCCTTGTGTCGCCAGTTTTCTAAATAAAGCTTTGGTAATGTCAATAGACATTTTCGACAAGCCACCTTGATCATCATGTAAAGAAAGCTCCTGATGCTTATGATCATAGGTTTCAGCAATATCCACCTGACAAAGACGGCTCTGTGAATAATTTCTATGCATTTCGGACAATACACCTATTTCTAAACCCCAATCACTAGGAATACGAATATCATTTAACACATCTCTTCTAAACGAAAATTCGCCGGCCAGCGGATACCGAAAGCTATCCATAAAATCGAGATATTCGCTATTACCCACGGTTCGTTTAAAGGCACGTAGCAATGGAGTCACTAGTAATCGCGACACTCGGCCATTGATTTTTCCATCAGCTACACGTGCATAATAACCTTTACAAAATTCATAGTTAAATCGGGGGTTAGCAACTGGATAAATGAGTTTGGCTAATAAGCTGCGATCATAGGTAACAATATCGCAATCATGTAAAGCAACCGATTCAGAGCGACCGGTCGCTAGAATGTACCCCATGCAATACCATACGTTCCGTCCTTTACCCATTTCCTTCGGCGCCAACCCTAATGCTGCTAATTCTGCATCAAGTGCTTTTAATCTTGGACCATCATTCCAAAGTATTCTATGGTGCTGAGGTAATTTCCCAAAAAATTTGATGGCGTGTTTATATTGACTTTCGTCAGCTCTGTCTAAACCAATGACAATCTCATTCAAGTAGGGAACTTTAGCTATTTCTTCAATGATATTGGGCAGTGCCTCACCTTCCAATTCTGAAAATAATGAAGGCAATAGCACGGCTAAGGGACGTTTTTCTGCAAAAGATACTAGCTCTTCCTCTAACTCCTCTATCGATCGTTTCGATAAACTATGTAAGGTGGTAGTGATACCATTTTGATAAAAATCGGCCATGTAGCCTCCTAAAGGGTTTCTTTTAAAATTTGCGTGAGTGATTCAGACCATCCAACGGGGCCTGTTTTAGTCGATGTGAGCACATTTTTCTGTTTAGTAAGCACAGGGAGTTTGTTAACTGGAGAAAGGATCTTAACTGAATAGTAAGCCGCTTCGAGCATGGCAACATCATTTTGACCGTCACCTAAAGCAATCGACTCATACGTAGCATCAGGGAGTTGTCGTGATAGCTCCGCCATAAGCCATTCAAGCGCCATTCCTTTATTACAGTCACCTGACACGTGAATAAATCGGCCTCCTTGCAAGGGGCTGGCGCCCACGCTGATTAAGGCATTAATAAATTGTTGCTTTCTTTGTTCGTCACTTTTCCATAAAACGGGTTCGCTAAATTGGCGCGTCGCTGCTCGTTCGGCTTCAATAAAAGTCAAGCCTGTAGCGTCCACAATCTCTTCAGTCGACATTGCACTAAAGTGTGTGAAGCATCCACTAAAGTGGTTCTCAACTTGTTTTAACAAGCTTAGCCAATACTGTTGTTCTGAGCAAAATTGGTACACCCAATAGCCATTCTTCCACTGACTATTGACAGGATTTTGCTTAAAAAAATCATCCGGAATGTATACTGCTGCACCATTCTCAATTATAAATGGACCCGTTAGCCCAATTTGTTCTCGTAAAATAATAACTTCTGCAAAGGTTTTACTCGTAGTAGGAATAACCGGAATATTGGCTGCTTTTAGTTGACCAAGCATACTTTCTGCTTCAGCGTGACTGTAGGTATTATGGTCAAGTAAGGTACCGTCCATATCTGTAAAGATGATGTATTGAGTTTTCACAACAGTGCTGCCAATTTAGAGATTAAATAACTATCTTCAGTATGCTTTTTGTTCGACATAAATATACAGTCACAATAAACTGCAAGCATGCTCAAACAGTAACTAACGATCATTTGGCAATTTGTTATCAATATGGCGGAACCATTCACTAGCATAAGTCATCCTGTGCACTATTGTGGTGCGTATAAGCCTTGATATCTAGCGGGCTATACAATTGTATCTCGCTAAATTTAAGCAGATAAAAAAATGTATGTTTTCGAGAAACACACCAAGAACAAGGTACTAAGGCGTCAAGGCTAGTACAATATTAAATTCCTAGCACGCTTACACCAAAGTGCTAATTAGCTATTTCATTAGTGTCTCTTTCAACTATTGTGCCAGTTAATTCTACTAACCTTTAATGAGCTATAATCTAACCTTTCCCATTCAACTAAGTTCAAAGGATTGCCTTTTTGCTAATAAACTATCATATGCGCTGCGAAGACAAAGTAAGTACTGTTTGATAGACGGAACAAGTGATAGCGCTCTTGCCACTATTTAATGATTCCTTAAATTTTGGAGAGTTATCAAGTTTTGAATAGGCGAATCATGAGTTACGATTCGCGTATTTAATAAATAAAATGTTGCATAACCCACTGCCTTAATTTGGAGCAAAAACGTGCCTTAATAGTGCGAATATCACAAAGTATGAATCGAACAAAAACTTAAGCCTATGAATATATTGAATATTTAAACTTGGCATTAAACTTGGATGTAGGTTCATGAGTGAGTTTTACACTGAAGTTCTAAGTTGCCACGAAGACGTAGCAATAATAAGGCAAAGATGCCCACATACGAGAAATCGGATGTGGGTTTTTTTTTAAATTTTTTCATCTTTAGTGTTACAGATTCTTTGAGAAGTAGAGCAATTTCTTAAGGGTTGTAACATCAAAAGAATAATCAGTAAAACAAATACGGCTGGTAGCTAAATTAAGAGGCAGGACAAGTATGGCACAACATATTGACGATGTATTAGTAATAGGCAATGGCATGGTAGGACATTATTTTGTAAGCCAACTGCGCATTATTCATCCAAATACTTCTATTCGTGTGCTAAGTGGTGAACCAAGGTTGACATACGACCGCGTGCATTTATCTGAATTCTTCAGCGGTAAAACAGCTGAAGATCTTGCTATGACAACGGCAGCCGAATATGACGAACAAAACATTCAGTATCATTTGAATGCATGGGTAACATCAATAGATCGGGAAGCAAAATTAGTCACCACAAAGTCAGGTGAAACCTATGCGTATAAATCCCTAGTGTTATCAACCGGCTCTTATCCTTTTGTTCCACCCATTCCAGGAAACGACCAAGCACATTGTTTGGTTTACCGTACAATTGAAGACTTGAATGCTATCCAAGCCTCTGCATTTGTTAGTAAAAAAGGAGTTGTGGTTGGCGGTGGACTACTTGGTCTTGAAGCGGCAAATGCACTTAAACAAGCTGGACTTGAAACTCATGTCGTTGAATTTGCACCGCAACTTATGGCAGTGCAATTAGATCCTACTGGGGGTCGAGTATTGCGTGATAAAATAACCGAGCTTGGCGTAACGGTGCATACCGAGAAAGCGACAAAAATAATCGAGGCAGGGGATGCTAGCCGCTACAAAATGCAGTTTGCTGACGGCACTTCACTTGATACCGATATGATTTTGTTTTCTGCTGGCATACGTCCCTCCGACGCACTCGCCAAACAGTGTGATCTTGCCATGGGCGAGCGCGGCGGCATTGTGGTGAACGATTTTTGTCAAACCTCTGATGCGAGTGTTTACGCAATTGGAGAATGCGCACTGTGGCAAAATCAGATATTTGGCTTAGTTGCACCAGGTTATGCAATGGCGCGTGTAGTTGCAGATCACTTATGTGATGTTGATAATAAGTTTGTAGGTGCTGACATGAGCACAAAACTCAAACTAATGGGGGTTGAAGTCGGCTCAATTGGTGATGCCCATGCAAAAACGCTAGGCGCATTAGTATACACGTACGAGAACCAGCCCACAGGCGTGTATAAAAAAATGGTGGTAGACAAAGCACAAAACAAGTTACTTGGTGCAGTATTAGTAGGTGACACTGCACAGTACGACACCTTATTACAATACGCACTTAATGGTATTGCACTGCCTAAATTCCCAGAATCACTTATTTTGCCCAATTCTGAAGGTGCACCTACCTTAGGTGCTGAAAGCCTGCCAGCGGCAGCGACATTGTGCTCTTGTCATAATGTCACAAAAGGTGATGTCATCGTTGCTATTGAAGATGGCTGCACAAACTTAGGTGACATAAAAACCTGTACCAAAGCGAGTACTGGTTGTGGCGGCTGCACCGCTTTACTGAAAAATGTGGTTGACACCGAATTGACAAAGCGTGGCGTTGAAGTCAGTACAGCAATATGTGAGCATTTACCATTTACCCGCCAAGGACTTTATGACCTAGTGAAAGTTCAAGAAATTAAGACCTTCGATGAACTTCTGCACAAACATGGTGAAGGCTTGGGTTGTGAAGTTTGTAAGCCAACCGTGGCCAATATACTGGCTTCTATATATAACGATTTTGTATTGGCAAAGCCTCATGTTGGCTTACAAGATACTAATGATATTTACTTGGGTAATATGCAAAAAGACGGAACTTACTCAATAGTACCGCGTGTTCCTGGTGGCGAAATTACACCGAAAAAATTGATTTTATTGGGTCAAATTGCTGAAAAATATAAATTATATACCAAAATAACAGGCGGTATGCGCATTGACTTGTTTGGCGCTAGGGTTGAACAGTTACCAGAAATTTGGGAGCAATTAATTGCGGGTGGGTTTGAAACTGGACATGCATATGCAAAAGCTGTGCGTACTGTGAAATCTTGTGTGGGCAGCACATGGTGCCGCTTTGGCGTACAAGACTCACTAGCCATGGCAATCGATATTGAAAATAGATACAAGGGCTTACGTGCTCCGCATAAATTAAAGTTTGCGGTGTCTGGTTGTACGCGCGAATGCGCAGAGGCTCAAAGTAAAGATATTGGTATTATTGCCACAGAAAATGGCTACAACCTATATGTCTGCGGCAATGGCGGAATGAAACCAAGACATGCTGATTTATTTGCTACTGACCTCGATGACGAGACCCTTATCAAATTTATTGACCGCATTTTGATGTTCTACGTTAAAACAGCCGATCGCTTGCAGCGCACATCAGTTTGGATGCAAAACATGGAGGGAGGTTTAGAATATTTAAAGCAAGTTGTTATTGATGATGCTTTAGGTATATGCGTGCAACTTGAGGAAAACATGCAAACAGTTATTGGAACTTATCAGTGCGAATGGAAAACCGCGCTTGAAACCCCCGAACACAGACGCCGATTCGTCCAGTTTGTTAATTCCAAAGCAGCAGATGAAAATATAAAGCTCGTCAAAGAGCGCGATCAACTGCGTCCAGCTACTAAAGACGAAAAAACTAACAACATTCAAATCATTGAAGTGGTTTAGGAGAAAATATGACTACTGTAAGCCCAATTAAAAAAGAAATAATCAAAGTTAAAACATGGTTACATGCTTGTTACCTAACAGATTTAATTGACAACTCCGGCGTATGTGCACTTGTAAACGATACACAAATTGCAATATTTGCGATGACGGATAGTCAAAATAATTTTCATATTTACGCTTGTGATAATTACGACCCGTGCGGTCACGCAAATGTGTTATCACGCGGTATTATATGCTCGATGGCGGGTGAAACATGTATTTGTTCGCCGTTATACAAACAGCATTTTAGTTTATTAGATGGACGATGTTTGGAAGATGCGGATACATCGATAAATATTTACCAACTACGTGTACAAGAGAATGAAGTGTTTTTGTTGCGACCCGTGTCGAAAAATAATTAAGTGGAGATACACGAGCTTAAGCAAGCCCTTTGGTAGCACTGGATTACTAAAGATGACTATATTACTAGCACGATGACTAAGCCAATTGACACATATTAAGCTATGGAGGCCTCAAAATGTCCTTTTCTCAATCTTTCACATCACCCTTTACTAAATTTTCTATGTTTTTTGCAAGAACTGGTTTGTTGTCGACGTTACGAGATAATCAAAGCCGTCGTGTTAATTCGCTAACTAAATCTTCGTCAAAAGGGCAAGTCATTATTTTGGGGGCAGGGCCTGGTGATGCAGAACTCATGACAATCAAAGGTTTAAAAGTACTGCAATCCGCCGATATTGTTCTATTTGACTGGTTGGTGTCAAAAGAAGTCCTACAGCTTATTCCCACTACGACTGAAAAAATGTGTGTGGGCAAGCGTTGTGGTAAACACAGTATGCATCAAACAAGTATTTGTGAGTTAGTTGTGCAACATGCTTTGTTAGGCAAAAGAGTAGTCCGCTTAAAAGGAGGTGATCCGGCCATTTTTGCGAGGACCTTAGAGGAGACAAAGCTAATTGCAAAGCACAATATTCCATTTTGCATTATTCCTGGAATAACTGCTGCTTCGGGCGCTTCAGCTTATACTGGATTGACGCTCACGCACAGAGACTGTGCGCAATCTGTGCGCTACATCACCGCGAGTTTGCGAAGCCTTGATGACGAACCCAATTGGACGCAAATTGTAAATAATTGTGAAACGGAAACGCTTGTATTTTATATGGGACTATCAAAACTTAAATTAATAACAGAGCGGTTAATGCAAGCCGGTGTAAGCCCAAACTTTCCGATAGCAATTATAGACAATGCTTGCAATGCAGAACAGCAAATAGTGACGGGGATACTTAACACCATTGCAGAAAATAAGATGGTACATAAATTCACTGGTCCGGCCTTGATTGTAGTCGGGAGGGTTGTTGAGTATTATGAGCCAGTAACGTTGAATCCTTATAAGTTGCACAATTATAGTGAAGTCACTGCGCTAATGTAGACTCTGCTTGTTTTTGAAAACTAAAAATGCCCTGTGGATTTAAGGGTAAGACATTGATTAAACAAGGGATTATATTTTTTAAATTAAAAATAGCATTTGGCCGAAACCTTGCAATGTACTTCATTGACTAATATTGCAAATTGAAGGTAAAGCTAGCATTGAAAATATTGCTAATTGACGATAACCAAAAAAGAGCACAGACAATAACAGATGCACTTGACGGTTCTGGATATTATGTTTCGCACATTGTGAGTTCTGGGGCTTTCTTACTCAAAGTAGTAGAAAACAAGCAACCTGATATGATTCTGATTGATATTGAATTCCCTGACCGCGGCATTTTAGAAAGCCTGCATATTTTAAATCACATTAATCCAAAACCTATTGTATTGTTTTCTAAATCGGAAGATGCAAACGTCATAAAACGTTCGATAAAGTCGGGCGTTAGTGCTTATGTTGCGGGCTCAGTCGACATCTCTCGTTTGTGCTCTATTCTAGATGCAGCTTCCGCTAGATTTGAAGAGTTTCAACAGTTAAAACATGCTTTGCGTGCTAGCCAAGATGAACTAGCGGCACACAAGTCAATCGACCAAGCCAAACGTCTATTAATGAAAAAGCAAAACTTAGATGAAGCATCAGCCTACAAAGCAATGCGAAAAATGGCCATGGATAGGGGTCAAAGACTTGAACAAGCATCTGCTAATCTTTTAAAATTATTAAATAATTTACCGTGAAACTCTTTACTGCCTTCACCCTGTGTTTCTTTAGATTAAATTGATGTTGCGAAAATACAAGCGCACATACGCATGCCAGTGATTGATAAGACTTGCGCTACGTGCTCAGTAATACTTACTCTTTATTATCTTGCACCACGCGCATGGGCAAAGGTTCATTAAAAGTGAGCGTTCGATAAGGAAAGGGTATTTCAATATCAGCATCGTCAAGTGCCTGTTTTATTGCACCAACCACTTCACTACGTGATTTTCGTTCACCTAGTGGCGTAGGATCGGCCCACCAAGAAACTTCTATGTCCATAGAACTGTTACCAAATCCGTGTAAAAACACTTGGACCTCCTTTTCTTTTAATACCAACTCGCAGCTTTCAACCGCTTTTTGAATTATCAGAAGCGCAGCGCGCGCATCTTCTGAATAAGCAACGCCGGTCATTATTTGCATGCGTCGACTTTTTTCATGTGTTAATACAAATACTGGATTTTTAAATAAAAACGAATTAGGTAACACAACCAACTCACCATCTGAACGACGTAATTCTGTCATACGGACAGAAATATTTTCAACGCGGCCCAAAATGTCTTCACATTTTATAAAGTCTCCTTTTTCAAAAGGATATTTCCATAGTAACAAAATACCGGCGAAGAAATTTTCAAAAATTTCTTTGAACGCAAAACCTATCGCAACTGACGCCAAACCTAAACCACCTAGTGCTTTGGCTGGTGTAAGTCCAGGAAATACCACCATAGCGGCTAGTAATATACCCAGTATCCATACTACTATTCTTAAAATTCTCTGCGCTAATTCTCTCAGTGATCCACGCATTTTGCTTCGTTTGGTCACATTGCCAACTAATTTACTAATGAGCATTGATGCAACGCCTGTTAGCAGTAGTATAAAAATGGCGACAGCAATATAGGGTGTATGTGCAATAAAGTCATACCAGATACCTAAAATGGTTTGTTGTAAGGTTTGACTTGCCGCTTCAACGGAAAATACAGGAGGGGAATTTTCCTGATCATTACTTTGTTGTGCCAGACTATTAAATGATATAAATAGGATAGTCATTAGGAGTGATCGCATATGTCTGCTCCAATAAAAGCGAAAAAAACCTGTAAACTATACTACTTAATTACGCGACGTGATCAATCAGAAAATTTGAAAGTAATTAATCAGGGGTAGAGTTATACCATGAATATAAAATATTACGATCTAGCTAATTCTAAAATGGCACTTTTTCACGTAAAGCGTCTCTAACAACATTCGGAATTAGTGTTTCGCCATATCGCAAGACAGACATCACAATCCCCTGTAGTATACATGGATAAAATGGAGTAATTAATGCAATTAAAATTCACCGTTCAAATCGATTCTTTTAAGAAAATTAACAAGATCCCAAATGCATGGTCCAACGACGATTATAAAGCGCTTATGGCCAGTATGGATCTTGAAGATGGCTTAGCCGAAATGGATTCCTCTGAACTTAGAGAAATGTGCATGATGTCGTTAAATGACTTAGAACCTCATGAAGCTGCTAACGTTGTACTAACACGTTTGTTTCCAGACGAATCACCGGGTAAAATTGACCAAATAAGTCACGACATGCCTGATGACCGGTTGTGGGAGGAGTTTTCTAACTGCTTATACCATGAACGTTTATTTAGTGCTTATGCCTTGTTACGAGAAGCATTTAACGGCGTTTTCGCGCAACCAACGGGTGCTGAACTCGTGTTTACGGTAACCGCCGAAAATAGTGAAGACATGGCTATATTTGATGAATCACTATCTTCCTCAATAGTACGTTTGTTAGCGAGTGGGCAAGGAGACGACGCCCTCATAAACCGCCTATATGAAGATCAAATTCAAGGCCTTCAGTTCCCACAGGCACCAGGCATTATGTGGCAAATAAAGCAAATAGCAGATACTGGCAAAACACAACAGTTTAACTTGCTCAGTTCCTACTTCTGGTTAGAACAATTTGAAAATTTTGATAGCTTTGAAGCATTATCTCATGCCGACGAAGACGATGAGGACGAATAACTATTGTTGTAGTATATTGTTAGCACTATCTTTTATTTGTTTAATTATGAGTCAGTAAATAAGTAAGCAAGCAATTTAGCTTGCTTGCATTGCAATAAACTTCAACGCTACGCCGTTGTTACACCAGCGTTGCCCAGTGGGTTTAGGACCATCATCAAACACATGCCCCTGATGCCCACCACAGCGGACACAATGATATTCGGTACGTGGCCAAATCATTTTGTAATCGGTTTTGGTCTGCAAATGGCCAGGAATGTGAGTAAAGAAACTTGGCCAACCTGTACCACTTTCAAACTTCATGGCAGATGTAAATAAAGGCAAGTCACAACCTTCACAAGCATAAATGCCCTTGCTATGCTGTTCATTTAGAGCAGATGAGCCGGGACGCTCTGTACTTTCATCACGCAGCACTTCAAAGGCCGCTGAGCTAAGACGCTGTTGCCATTCCTTCTCACTGAGCTCTATAGGCGTTAAATTTAGGCTGTCGCTATAGTTTTTAGGTAATAGCTCGCGCCATTGTTGCTCTACTGCGAGCGCAGTTTTGCTTTTTTTGAAAGCGGGTTCACTCAATGCCGAAAACATGGTGCTGCCTAGCCCTATGCTGGCGGTAAGTGCAATGGTTGACGTAATAAACTTTCTTCTGTTCATATGTACCTCTTTTGTCAGTAATAACTAACTAGACCGGAAATATTAGTATTTATTTCAAATATTATTTACAGTGCTTATTCAATCCGGCCTCGTAGGTTTGCGTTAGACGGCTGCATGCTGCTTTGATTTTCTCCAAGGAATTGTGCAACCTAATTGCTCGGCAATATTCACCGACGATTCTACCGCAGCATCTAATAAAGGAATTTTGTTCGCCATATACGAACCCACTATTTTAATGGGGCTATCTTGATTTAACTGTTTTAGCTTAGTAACCGCTTCACGACTATCTAGAGTTACTAAAGGGCGCGTAAATTGTTGCTGGCTAATAATACTCTTTGGATTAATTGCAATGTTTGCATTTGGTAAACCGACTGTTGTAGTTTATAGGTACTAAAGGCCTTGGTTAGATCTACCGATGTGGATGACTCTTTACCATTTACTATGTAACTCACTGGCGCTACTTTTTTGTGGTGATATACAACACTGGTATCGGTGTGCAGCGTCATACTTGAAGACTGTATAGGAATACGAGCAAGTAGTCGTGATTGTTGATACTGCACCGAGCCTTCTGCAGCGTCAATTGCCAGTAATGCTTGCGCGATGTTCGCTTGTGTAGCTATTACCACTTTGGTAAAACTGAACTGTTTTAAAGTATTACTGGTTTTGTTTTTACTGAGCAAAACAATGGGGCCTAGCGGATTATTTAACGACAAGCTCTGAACTTCTTGTGCACAACACACTTTGATCCCTTGGGTGATTTTAGGCACAATACCATCTACCCCTTGCTTGGCACGCACAATACCATCGTCCATTACACCGCAGTTTAAGTAGCCTAAAATTACGTCGGCCGGATAATTTAAAATGCCTTGGTAATCGCAAGTACAAGTCACGCTTAATGCTGGTAGCAACATATAATAAACGAAAGTTTGATTAAAACTGTGCTGACTTAAATATTGTTCAAAGGTGATTGATTTAAGTGATTCATTTTGTGACACAACATCATTTTTGACTTGCTTAAAAAACGCAGATTGCGCCATGATTATTTTTAACGATGGAATATTGACCGAACTGCGACTTAAGTACCGAAACCGCTTATTAAATAACTTAACGTTATTATATTGAAAAAATGGACTCACTAATTGCGAATTGCTCTTTACCTTACTATGCGAGTCAACGGTTTGAAAAACGCTAGCATGATCGCTGTGCTCCATTTCTATGTTCAAATGATTGTACAATGCAAATAGTTGCGGATAATAGCCTTTGGTGAAAATTCGCAAGGGAATATCGATGCGAGTACTAATACCATTACTGTGATAATCCGATGTAAATACCCCCATGCCCACACGCTCATGGCTTTCAAACAAGGTAACCTCGTACTTGTCTTTCAACAGCCAAGCGGCGCTTAATCCTGCCAACCCGCCACCGATCACAGCTAACGGCGGCTTCGCTTTAAGCTGTTCTGGTTGCTGAGCCAGTGGGTTTTGCGCCAATGCTGCAATATTAACCATAAATTACCGTAGCTACCTTAAATATACACAAGCACTAGATATGCCGTAACCACACTTTAGATAAAGTGCTTCGTTGATACGCTTCAACCTACTTTTCACAGAGGGCTTCAGTTGACTTTGTTTTATTGTCAATATGAAACCCACTATGCGTATGTTTTTACGTTAGGTTTTGATTAATTGATCAATATTCACATAGGCACTGTCTACTGTAATGGTCTAGTTATCTTGGACAGCTTTCAAAATTATAGGACATAATGATGCTGGTAATACTATTTTGCCCGCGAGCACAAAAGCATGAGCATTGTGCGACATTTTTGCCCACGTTTTACGAATAATATCGATCCATTTTTGTTCTGTATAATCGGCATGCTTAGCGGCAAATCCTTGCATGTAATGCTCAATGAATACTAAGCCCGCGACATCTTCCAGCAACTGAGTGTCTGGATTTGACTTGATGCCTACCTTAGCTACGGCCTTTTTAGCTCGCTCAGTATCTTGCTCGTTAAATCCAGCCTGTTTCATTAACAGTGCGACTTTATCTGCATGAAAGATGTATAAATCGCTACGCCACTTATGATAGCCCTGCCGATCCATCGAGTAACTGCTACGCAAAGATTGCCAGCGCTGGATATGTTGACCACGAATGGCAAGTTTGATCACCTGGTCTGCATCACTTTTATAACGTTCTAACATGTTGCTCATGCGCTGACTGTAAAGCAGCTCTTTTGGCCAATCTTTGCCATCAGCACGTTCAACAATAGGGTCTTGTCCGTTGGCTTGGTCAATCAGATTCACCGCTTTTTCATATGCAGGTTGGTTCATATGCACTCCGTGGGAATTAGTGAAATTGTAACTTTTAAGTATATGCTAATAAGTCGTGTAATAGTCTGCTTTAAAATTCCCCATTAAGTTTGGTTAAGAGCCACACAAGGCTAATCACCAGTATTACACATACGGATTGCCAAAACGCAACTGGATTACGCTTAAGCAAAGGCGCTTTGGTTTTGTTTAAAAACGCTTTACTTGGTTTTTGCAAATCGAACATAAATTCAGAAAGTTCTTGATAGCGCTTATTTGGATTTGGGTGAAGCGCTTTTTGCAAGGTGTCGTCTACCCAGGCTGGTACTTCACGTTCATCATGCAGTGCCGTTCTATATTTCAATTTATGCTGCGCGGCTCGGGTTCTCGCTTTTGCAACCTGCGCACCATAGGGTAGTTTACCCGTTAACATTTGATATGTAATTACGCCTATCGAGAATAAGTCGGAACGTGACGTGCCAGTTTCACCAAGAAAATATTCTGGGGCACTATATTGTGCGGTTCCCAACAGATTTTGATGTTCTACAGCCCGAGTCATTTCAAGCAATCCAGCTACTTTAGTGGAGCCAAAATCAATTATTTTGACGACTCCATTTTTATCTATCATGATATTTTCAGGGCGTAAATCCTGATGTACCATTTCCATCCTGTGAAAAGCCGTTACGCCTTTCACTATTTGTTCTACTATATTCCTAACCGTTTGCAAATTAGGCTTGACATTATCCAGCATCCACTGTGTTAGTGTTTGCCCATCAATATACTCAAACGCAATATATAAATACTGACGTTTACGTGTTTGCAGGCAAGGTTTAAGCACATGGGCATTGTTGATGCGTTTGGCAATCCACTCCTCCATCAGAAAGCGTTCTAAGTAAGCAGGGTCATCTTTCAAATCAATTGACGGTGTTTTAATTACAATTGGAGAATGGCTATTGTGTTGCTCATTTTCTATTGCCAAATAAACGTGACTGCGACTACTTGCATGTAAATTTGATAAAATCTTGTAACCATCAAAAATCATTCTAACGTCAAGGATAGGTGGAAAAGGTAATTCGGTCAGCTCTTGTAATCTTTCATCAATATTTTGATTAGGCAGCGAATCGACTTTAACTAACTGCACACTTAAATTATCATCGCTGCCTGCATTAAAAGCCAAAGTTGCTAAAATCTTTGCTGCAATATCGAGTTCATTTGAATGTCGATTAATGGTCTCAATAATGTCTTCACGTTTACTAAATTCATAAACACCATCGGTGAGAAATACAAAAATATCACCTTTTTCAATGGAAAATGTTTTGTAATCGCATTCAAATGCCGGATGGAATCCCATCGCTCGACTCAGGTAGCTCTTGGAGTCAGAAAGCCTTAACCTATGATCTTCAGTGAGTTGTAGCAAATTCGGTTTTTCAGTATCAGACGCACGGAAACGATAAATTCGACAATCACCAAGATGAAAAATATGTGCGGTTGATGACTTGATCACCATTGCACTTAATGTACACACGTAACCTTTGTCTTTATCAAAGCGATAATCACTTTTTTGTGTTTGCGAGTGTAGCCACGAATTTGCAGCGGTAAGTACATGCGTGACTGATTTTTTAACTGACCAGGTTTCTGAGGTACAATAATAATCTTCAACCAATCCTCTTATGGACGTTTCACTAGCAATTAGACTTACTTCACTGCTGCTAATGCCGTCAGCCAAACCCATTGCTATCCCTTTACTTGATAGCAATGGTTCATTTGGCACTAACAGCCCGTAAAAATCCTGATTAATCTCTTTGCGGCCTTTATCAGAGTATTGACCAATCGACACTGTTAGTTGACTAGACATAGTTTACTTTCATTCCATAATTAATAGCTTTTGTAAGGTAAAAACTTACCACTCATGGTGATCTTAACGCGATCTCCTTTGTCATCTGCCTGTCGCTGTAAGTCCATATTAAAATCTATTGCGCTCATAATCCCATCACCAAACTCTTCATGAATTAGCGCCTTAAACGTTGTGCCATAAACACTAATCAGTTCGTAAAAACGATAAATGAGAGGGTCACTAGGAACAACCGTTGGAAGTGACCCCTTAAAAGACACTATTTGCAATTGTTCAACGGCCACGTCGGGCAAATCTAATACCGCACCCACTGCTGCGGCTTGTTTTTCGGTCAAGGTCATTTGACCAAGCAAGGCGGCGGTAGTCCATTCTTTGCTTTGCCCGACAATATCGGCTATATCAGGCCATGACAGTTTTTTTCGTTGCTTTTGCAACACAATTAGTTCGGTAACTTCATTTCGAGTCATGCTTTTCATATTCTAGTTTCCTATTTTTATGCAATTAGACACTGCGCCTAACGCTTGTCTTTACATGTGTTGCGTATAACGTTAAGCCAGTAAAAGCCAAACCGCCCACCAAATTGCCTAATACCTTTGGAATTTCATTCCAGACTAGGTAGTCCATTGCAGAGAAATCAGCGCCCAAAATAATACCTGAGGGAAACAAAAACATGTTTACAACAGAGTGTTCAAATCCCATGAAAAAGAACAACATTATTGGCATCCACATAGAGATAACTTTTCCACTTACGGATGTCGAAATCATTGCGCCCACTACGCCCATAGACACCATCCAATTGCACAACATGCCACGAACAAAGATTGTAAACCAACCCGCCGTACCATATTCTGCATAGCCTAATGTGCGCGCCTCGCCGATACTTGCAATTTTGGCTCCTATAGCGCCCGGCTCAATTGAAAATCCGTAAGTAAAGACAAATGCCATCATGAAGGCTACGGTTAATGCACCTGCAAAGTTACCAACGAAAACTAAACCCCAATTGCGCAGCACACCACTAACGGTTACGCCCGGACGTTTATCTATTAACGCTAATGGACACAAAACAAATACGCCAGTGAGCAAGTCAAAACCCATCAAATACAACATACAAAAACCGACAGGAAATAATACCGCACCTAATAGGGGAGAACCGGTTGATACCGTTATTGAAATAGCAAATACCGCTGCTAACGCGAGAATAGCGCCAGCCATAAAAGAGCGAATGAGAGTGTCTTTAGTCGACATAAATATTTTCGACTCGCCCGCGTCAACCATTTTGGTGACAAACTCTGATGGAACTAGATAAGACATGGTGTTACCTCATGGTCAATGATTGTTGTGTTTAAAACGTAAAAACGGCGTCCTATATTACTAAACAAGTTCAGTAATATAGGACGCCGTTATCCGTGTTCAAATTGTGTGTATTAAGGCTTTTTGTATTACATATTTAAGCCTGACAGGAGATTTGCAATAACTAGTCCAGTTTTATAGTCCTTAAAATTCAATCGCTTACATAAATTTTGAAAGGTAGAACTGATTAAAATGGCGCAATACTGCACTAACATTGTGCAGTAAGTGGAATGTATTTATCTATTTCTACGCAGCGTATTCTTGCATATTGGCAACACCTACAATGTCGCCGGTGTTAGTTTTCAAGCTTATCGTCGTGCACCTTTCATAACAAAGTAGCATTGATATCTACCTTAGCCTTCAGTATCAGCACTGAAATCACTTCATTTCTTCCTAATCAATCTGCATTACATTGTAATCACTATTTTTAAGAAAATTTAAATAATTAATTTAAAAGGATATTTTAAAAATAAATCTCTTATAATAATAAATTGTAAAAATAATGGTTGATCTTATAATAATAAAGTAGGAATATGCTCACATTGTGGGTAAATGACCATTTAAGGTGGTAGGCTCAGTTGCAGTCTTTTACTCGATAAGAATATCGACAAAATTCGAAAAGTATTGATTTTGACGTACAAGATAAATTTTAGAAATTTAATTTACACAACTAGCACGCATATTTGGAGAATGGACATGTTGAACAATAGACAAGAAAAACGAATTTTGTCAGCCTCAAAAAGGGAACTTATTAACTCTAGCCCAAAAATATGCAGCACTCGTAATAAAGGTAAAACGTTATCAATATCGCTTTTCCGCTAAAACGCGCGAAAATGGATCCTACAGAAATTGAGAAAAAAGTGTCTGCAGCGGCAAAGATGCTAAATTTAGGGGATTATATTGATCGTAAACCTGGCCAACTATCACGCGGTCAAAAAGAATTTTTGATTGAAAGCAGTTATTTGATTTGTTTTCTTCCTTACAATTATAGTGGTAACTTGAGAGGTATTTGTGGTAAAGCTATCTAACGCTGAAATGAGGAAATTAGACGATGCAGCTAGGGTTGGGTGGCTATATTATGTAGCAGGGAAGACCCAAGATGAAATTGCTAAAAAGCTCAATATATCCCGTCAATCGGCACAACGTATGGTTGCTTTGTCTGTTAGTAAAGGATTGATTAAAGTACGACTAGATCATCCCATTGCTAAGTGCATGGACTTAAGCGTCAAACTAAAAAATCGTTTTGGCCTTATTTCATGTGAAGTGGTGCCCAGTGATGAGTCAGAAACTTCATCAACCTTAGGGCTAGCGCAAGCGGGTGCTAATGAAATTGAACGACACTTAAAGTCAAGTGAAGCAAAAGTACTTGCGATGGGCACAGGCAGGGTTTTGCGTGCTTGCGTAGATGAACTTTCATCAATGGACTGCAAACAGCATAAAATTGTTGCTTTGCTAGGCAATATGGCGCTGGACGGATCTGCGTCGGCTTACGATGTTGTGGTGCGTATGGCGGAACATATAAATGCAAAGCACTTTCCTATGCCATTACCCGTTTTGCCGCGCAGCAAAGAAGAAAAAGAACAGTTGCAGGTTCAGCACAACATTGCCAGTAATTTAGCGTTAGCCGCTAATGCGGACGTTACCTTTGTTGAAGTGGGTAATCTTGGGACCAATTCGCCACTATTGTTAGATGGTTTTGTTACTAATTACGAAGTAGAAGAATTGCAAAATAAAGGTGCGGTAGGCGAAATTATAAGTTGGGTATTCGATCGAAATGGTCAATTACTGGACTGCTCAGTTAATGACCGCGTGGCAAGTACGCTATTAACTGTATCATCTAACAAACCTGTGATCGCCATTGCCGCGGGCCAAGATAAGGTTGCGGCCATATTAGGGGCCCTTAGATCGAAGATGATAAATGGCTTAATCACCAATGAATATACTGCAGAATGTCTATTAAGTCTGGACTAGCTAGGGTTAACGGCAGACTTTTAAAATAAACAAAGTACGCTTATTATTTCTTTGGTCATGAAAATATTAACAGCCACTTTCCATATTCTCTTGCTGTGACAACAGGGTTAATTCGTCATCGCTAACGTTAACGATATCTGACATTTTAAAGTAAGGGATACAAGCCTGTCTAAAGTCATCTTCTCTATTTTTCCACAAATCAATCCTGTAATTAGGAACAACACAAATTATATTGCCTTTGTGTTTAGCTGCTTTCGCTAATTTCAAATAAGTATCACCAAGGGAGCCACCCAACAATGCTGTGGCTGAGCCTAAATGCAGAATACTGTCATTACTTAAAGAATTTACAGCGGCATCGTCAAGCATTAATTGTTCGTCTGCACCACGATTAAACGCGAACTCGCGTTCACCATTGTCAGCTCGTGACATAAATACAAAGGTAGTCAACATAGGTAGTGTAGAAACAAAGTCAGTGTTTACCTTGTAGGTTTCTAACACTTGTATTAGAAACTCACCGAATGGATCATTTTTATAGCAGGTTATAATAGTGGCAGTTATAGTCCGTAAAAGTCTGGCGATCTATGAAAAGTTCGGCTTCTTCTACCAATACATTGCCGCCTAACTTAGTCGCCTCGTCGCGAGCAAGACTAAGTACCTCAATGGCGGCTTTTTTGTCGCTGCGCGAGCAAGACCACCTGCCGCTAGTATTTTTTATGACGGTACCGAGTAATTGGCAATCAGCCACATTTTCTGCACTGCGCAGGTCTGCGTTTGATGAGTCGAGTTATAACGTTTCCAAGGCACAAGCGGAAGTATCCGCCAGAACAACGAAGTTATCACATATTACAATCAAGCCTATAAAGAGATTGATGCAGCTTACTTTCGTTCATATATTCATGTAAATTAACAATGCTACATTGGCTTTATATTGCTAGGTATCAGAATATTATAATTATGAGCATTTATGCGTGTATAAACTATAAACCCATTTATTATGAGCTCAGAGAAAATGTTTAATCGAATAAAAAAGTTTATCAATCCAAGTAAAAAACCTGAGCTTGCTCAAGCACACGAGTTGCAGCATAAACATTTACCGACATTATGGCTTTTAGGTAAAACGGGGGCGGGTAAATCATCACTAATCCAAGCGGTAACTGGATTAACGTCGGTCGAGGTAGGAAATGGTTTCGCGTCCTGTACGAAAACGGCATTAGTTTATGATTTCCCACAGCACAAAGCGGTTGTGCGTTTTTTAGATACCCGAGGTTTAGGTGAGGCAGATTATGATCCCGCAGACGATTTAGCAGAGATAGGAGCGTCAAGTAACGCGGTTATTGTGGTAATGAAAGCAGACGAGCCCGAGCAAAGTGCAGTTATCTCAGCGTTAAAAAAAATTAAGAAAAATAAGCAAATCAAGCACCTCTTACTTATTCATACAGCCGTTTTATTAACTAACGAGCGTGATTCAAAACGCCTAATTGCGTTTAATGAGCAGCAAGTCAAAGATGTGTGGAAAAGGGAGTTTAATGCGGTTAGTGTTGACTTTGAGTGTGAAGATGGCAGCGTTTACAATGAGCATATTTTGATTGCTGAACTCACAAACATATTACCTATTCTTAGTTTGATTGTTGATGATAATGAAAACTCAAGTATTGAAAGTAGCAATTTTTACAAAGTGCAAAAAGAAGTGCTGTGGTACTGTGCTAGTGCCGCGGCAAGTGATTTAATCCCCGCTGTTGGTTTAGTTTCAGTACCCGCTATTCAAGCAAAAATGCTACACAGTTTGGCAACACAATATGAGGTTGAGTGGAATAAAAGAACCTTTAGTGAATTGATTGCTTCATTGGGCAGCAGTTTTGCGCTGCAATATTCAGCCAAGCTTGGCGCGCGACAGTTAGTTAAGTTAATCCCTATTTATGGGCAAACGGTAGGCTCTGTTACTGCTGCGTCCATGAGTTTTGCAACGACTTATGGTTTGGGTCGCGTAGCTTGTTATTATTTTTACCACAAAAATAAAGGTGAGAGTATTTCAACTGAAAAAATGCAAGACCTGTATAAAAACGCCTTTAAAAAAGGTAAGACGGCGGCTAGGTATGAATAAAATAAAAAGATTATTTTTACTGTTAACTGAGTTATCAGGTGGTCGTTGGGGTATTTTGCTCATCTCTGCGGTTTTGCCCATTCTGGTTATGAGTATATTTGGCGTAATATTAGCCTTTAAATACGATTATATTTTAGTGCTTTCAATAACTATTGCAGTGTGTACGCTCGGGATCAGTTTACCTTTATTTTTGTTTAGTCGATCTTTACGCAAAAAACGTAAAGTTAAGTCGCTAGCAATTAATGAAAAAGTGCACGATGGTTTTGTAAAAGCGGGGCTTGATTGGTCACATAATGAAGTGCTGATTTGGGAAAAGTCCAAATTACATTCACGCCAACTTTTAATCGAGAAAAGTGACTGGAGTCAGCTTGATGAAGTAGGCTTAGACGTGATGGCTTTTGTTGCCCAAGCATTTGGAAAAAAAGCCTTAGACTTTTCAATACCTGAAGGTTTGCAGTTATTAGAAGAAATAAGCCGTCGTTATAAATTAGTGGTAAGACAATATATTCCCGCCATTGAAATGTTGAAAGTCTCGTATTTAAAAGCGGGTTATGCGGCGTATGATAAATATGGCGACTTGGGTGAAAAAGCGATCAAAATCGCAATGTGGGCGAACCATTTTAAAAACTTATATGTGAATCCAGCCAAGTTTGCGACCGATATTGTCAAAGAACAATCAACATCGGGAATGACCAAAGGATTCGTAGACAATATGCAAGAAAAAGCAAAACGAGCCTTGCTAGATGAAATCGCTTCTGTAGCAATTGACTTATACAGTGGGCGTTTTAGCTTTGAAGAAGAGGACGTCATTGCATCAAGTATTTCTGCTACAGATCTGCAGCGCATGTCACTACCGTTAGAGCCAACAAGGGTTGTGGTCATAGGGCAAACAAGTGCTGGAAAATCTTCGATTATTAATATCTTAAAAGATGAATTAGTTGCCGAAGTTGACGTTTTACCCTCTACTGACAGTAAGATTGTGTATAGCGCGATGTTAGATGATACCCATATAAGAATTGTTGATTTACAAGGTTTAGATGGCAATCAAAACACACAAGAAATAATGTTAGCGGAAATGACTGAAGCAGACCTTATAATTTGGGTGTTAAAAGCAAATCAGCCTGCGCGCGAACTCGATAAAGTGCTTAAAACTAAATTTGACGAATATTATTTACATGCCAAACATATTTCGCGCAAACAGGCGTCAATCATTTGTGTGGTGAATCAGGTTGATAAACTCAAGCCGATGGATGAGTGGCAACCACCCTATGATTTAAGCCAAGCCAAGTCTGCAAAGGCTAAGATTATTAGCCAAGCCCTTGCGTACAATCAAGAATTATTAACGCCTGATCATATTCTAGCATTGTCTATTGCGCCTGATAAACCAAGCTTCGGTGTGGAAGAACTTAAGCAAACTATTCGTCAAGAAATAGCTAATGCCAATAACATCCAAAGAAATCGACAACGAATAGAGGCAAAAGATAGGGGGGTTACTATTAAGAAACAATTTCAGCGAGTGCTTCATTCAGGTAAAAAAATTGCCCCCAGCGTTTTACAATCAGTAAGACCCAACATATCAAAATCTACCGATAAAAAATGAGTAAGTCGAGTGTATAGTTTACGTTCATTGGGCCTTTATGGGGTTTTGCGCATCCCCTCGAAATCGGCATCAGAATATAAATTTCATTTTCAAAATGCCACATAATATACTGTAAAGCGTCTAGATTGTTGAAACGAATTGCATTCTCCAAGACTACACATACTTTTTCAATAATCTAAAATTTGTAAGATTTATATCGACGGGATGGGCGCAAAATTACTAATATTACCAATCGCGCGTTTAATTTTAGTTACAGTGTAACTATTTTTCTACATTTGTAGTTTAAGTGTCACTCTTATTATTGAGCGACAAAAGGGATGGTTACATTTCGATGACATTCCCATGGCAGAGTTTTTTAAAGTACCTATTACGGTTGTAAAGTAAGAGCCTCATATTATAGACAATGAAGCCGCAAAAAAGCTGCTTGGGAATATAAATAGTAAAAATAAACAGCCGCAGAAAATTATGATTTCATGTTCATTGATAAAACGGCAGTCTTGTAAGAAGCTTTTAAGGCTAAACTTCACTAGCCCCTACTACCGTCTACCAGCCTAGCAAATGTGTCTGACAAATATTTCACGCTTATGTGTTTGAAATTAAGTTTATGCTATTTACTAAGTCTTTTGATTGTTTTGTCGATATCTTTTGTAAGCGCTTTTCAACACTTTCTATTGTGTGTGAAAAAGGACTGATTAACGATCGTCTAAACGAATTAGGAAATTTTATATGTATAGCAAGAGCATGTTGCCAAAACTACTATTGGTAACATTACTTTTCGAGTTATTTTCTGTACATCCGGCCATTGCACAGGAAGAGAGTCGTTTCGAATTCTCCGGTTTTGCGAGGATAGTCGGCGGTTATTTAAACGACGAGAATCAAACTTACAATGGATATAATAATAGCGTTAGTCTTCGCAACCAAAGTTTATTGGGCTTGCGCGGTGACGTTAATGTCAGTGATTCAGTAAGCATTGTTGGGCAAGCAATATTGCGTGCTAATGAAAACCAAGATTCGGAAATACAGTGGTTATACATCGACTATCGGCCAACGAATGCTTTATCATTTAAATTTGGACGTCAACGTATTCCACTTTATCAATATAGCGAAATTATTGATGTGGGGTTTGCATACCCCTGGATTTCGTTACCGCAAGAAGTTTATAGCCCATTTATATTTAACGACTATGATGGTGTGTTGGGCAGTTATGAATTTTCAACACCAAATTTATTCGGTTCTGTCGATGCGTATTACGGGATTTATGACGGTGATGTTAGCATAGGTGAGCAAGAAGTAGGTGCTGATGTTAGCAATCTTATGGGACTGTCGGCTAGTGTTCAGGTAAATCAATTTAATTTCAGAGCTTCATACCACAAAGCTAATGTAGAAGTATTATTTGATGACTCTTTAGCATTTCAGAAGGCGCTAAATCAGTTGGGATTTTTCGATTCAGCTAGTGTATTTACGGTTGATCATAAAGCTGATTATTTCCAATTGAGCGCTGGATGGGAAAACTTGGATTATTTTGCACGCTTTGAGTATACCGGTTTCGATTCAGCCGCCTACTTTATACCGCAAGCTGAGAACTTCTATTTATCATTGGGGTATAACTTCTCCCCTTATACTGTGCATGTAACTTTTGCACAAAGTATTACCGATTATGGTGATGCACCTAATGATATTCCTGTAGGGATTAGTCCTGGACTTGATTATTTAGCACAACAGTTTCAATTAGCATTGCAGTCAAAGCCAATTGATGACCGTGAGAGTATAAATTTAGGACTACGTTACGAGTTGAGAGCAAATATTGCATTGAAAGCCGACGTGACTTTTCTTAAAGGTCAATTAAATGCCGTCCAAGCAAGAAACACATATCAGGCACCATATACAGTCTCAGAAAGTACAGAATTAGTGCAATTTGCCGTTGAATGGGTGTTTTAATGAAAAAATTACTCATAATTCTCAATACTATTATTTTCTGCGCTTGCGCGAATTTGGCATATGCTAATAATTCCATCGTTGTTGTAGCAAATATAAACCAGACTAATTTGACCTTGTCTAAGCAAGAAGTACGAAATTTGTTTATGGGGGGCTCGGTAGGTTATGATCTTACCGCAATTGATTTACCGCAATCGAATGAAATTCGCATTCTGTTTAACACTAAAGTGGTGGGATTAACCGAAGCTCGCATTCAATCGTACTGGGCTCAAATGCGGTTTTCGGGGCGTAAAAAGGCACCTAAACAACTTGACGATACCGCGACAGTTATTTCATTTTTACAACGAAATAGAGGAGCGGTTGCATATTTACCAGCAAATGAGCCAATTCCGACAGAATTGACAGTGGTCTATACTTCTGAGTAAAGAATGTGCACCAAACATAAACAATTGGATGTCAGGTATATTTCTCATGTTTGATAACGAGTGAATAAAGCCATTGTGTTGACCCTGTTATGCACAAAACAGTCAAATTATTCAGTCCGCAAATATCTCGTTTAAATGTGCCGCAATACGGACTCCAGCTTGCTGCAGTCGCACGGTCAAAATAGGGGTGTGGTCGTAAAGATATTGCCATGACAACTGGTCTGATTCAGGGTAAATGGTGTCTCTAATTTCTGCACTTTCTTGTATATATACCAGCGGATTGGTAGTGGTCCATGCCTTAACTTGCGCGGGCATTATTTTGGGCGCTAGAAACGCTGTCCACTCGGTAAACGATAGTTGTTTACGGTCAATTAAACCTGAATCCCATACGCTGTGTAGGTTGGTGTCTTGCCAAAAGAAATTCACTTTAACATCGTTTCCACCGCGATCGGTTCCATTGCCTGCATGTAAAGGCTGATGTAAATCCCCAATTATATGCACAATCATTTTAAGTGCGAGTTGCTGGTCAGCGCGGGGTGTTAAAGGGTCTTTTAGCATTTTACTGTACATTTGTAATGCTGAGTATGAATCTCCTTGTTCTGGCGCGTCACCGCTTTCATATTTCTTTCCTTTAGGCACGGTTACATAGTGAAACGGACCGGCTACCTTTTGCCAATATTGCGCCGGGTTTGATCGGTTATCGTCAGCATAAGTACTTATTTCAGCTAAACTCTCATTTTCTAAAATCAGCGAAATTGATGCCCTTGCTTCTGGTGTTAAATAAATTTCTGCAATCTTGCCCGTTACGCGGTGACCCGTTTGCCCCCAAGCGTTTGCAACTTGCGAATAGGCCGCAGTGGCTAGTAAACTAACGAGCAGCAGTGTTGGCTTAATCTTCATTTAAGGTCTCCAATTTTTACTTTCATAAATAGCGGCAATTCAAACGGGCTAATTATCATTTATTTGTGCTCGGTGGTTTGTAACCCCAAGGCTCTATTAATGTTTGTTCTATTTGCAAATGGCTTAAAATTCGGGCCACCACAAAATCGACTAAATCTTGAATGCTTTTAGGCTGATGATAAAACCCAGGTGCTGCGGGCATAATGGTTACGCCCATATTCGAAAGCTTAAGCATGTTTTCTAAATGAATACTCGAAAATGGCATTTCACGCGGCACTAAAATAAGTTGCCCGCGCTCTTTAATGACCACATCTGCGCCGCGCTCTATCAGGTTGTCACAAGCACCCATGGCAATTGCCGATAAACTGCCCGTTGAGCATGGGCACACCACCATCTGTTTAGGTGCTGAAGAGCCCGATGCCACTATAGAAAACCATTCTTCCTTTCCATATACGCGCAGTTGATCTGGTTTGGCCTTCGTAAGTTCAGTAAAAAAGGCGGTGGCAGATTCCGGTTTACTGGGTACTTGCAGATTTTCTTCAGCGGCAAATACTACGCGAGCAGCTGATGACATTAAAATATGTACTTCACATTGCGCAGCAATTAACTGCTTTAACAACGTTAACGCATAAGGAGCGCCCGATGCACCAGTAATCGCTAAGGTAATAGCTTTGTTCATGTCGTCGCCTTGTAATTGATATTTAATTTCTAAACACAGGTAAATATGTCGATAAATCTACTTATTATGGCGTAGCAAGACCAACCAATAATTTTTCATGTATGCCGTCAAACCCACCGTTACTCATCACTAAAATGTGGTCGCCCGGTTGTGCTGCTGCCGTTACAGCCGCAACTATGGTGTTAACCGTTTTATGCGGTATGACTTTCACTTTACTATTGGCTATTAGCTCTTGCATCGACCAGCCTAATTTTTCAGGTTCTAGCAAATGCACAATATCAGCCTGTTCCCACGATTGTGACAATTGGTTTTTATGCACACCCATACGCATTGTGTTTGATCGCGGTTCAACAATCGCGATAATTTTCTGATTGCCTACTTTACTGCGTAAACCTTCAATGGTGGTTTCAATTGCCGTAGGGTGATGCGCAAAATCATCATAAACGGTAATACCGTTTACCACGCCCTTTGTTTCCATGCGGCGTTTCACGTTTTTAAATTCGGCAAGTGCGGCCACCGCGTCACTAATTTGAACTCCTGCATGATGCGCCGCGGCCACTGCCATAATGGCATTATTCATATTATGTTCACCAAAAAGTGACCATTTTACGACTGCTTTAATATCGCCTTTTGCAGCGTCTTTATAGGTAAGCAAGAATTCACTGCAATCAGATTTTATTTTAGTCGCTTTCCATTGCGCCTTCGTGGCACTACCTACAAAACCTTGCTCACTCCAGCATCCCATCTCAAGCACCGATTCCAAATTGGGGTCGGCAGCGGGGGAAAGTATTAACCCGTTTGCAGGTACGGTCCGCACTAGGTGATGAAACTGTTTTTTTATGGCATCTAAGTCATCAAAAATGTCGGCATGATCAAATTCCAAATTATTTAAAACAAGTGTACGCGGACGATAATGAACAAACTTTGAACGCTTGTCGAAAAACGCGCTGTCGTATTCATCGGCTTCAATTAC
>RCMY010000639.1_pt1 | contig 33155 bp, 22 predicted proteins | sample 2041341 | NCBI WGS metagenome assembly RCMY01 (sample SAMN09708234, study PRJNA481090) | Marine sediment metagenome, whole genome shotgun sequencing project. | reverse complement strand
TTGGAAAAACTTGGATTTATTACTGAAGAAAATTTAGAATTACTAGAATTGGAGGATAATGACAAGGTTGCAGTTTATTTTCCGCATTCCTATAATTTTTCAGGAGAATTATTTATTGTTCCAAGAGCAAATATAAAATTAATAAACATTAACTCCAGTGAAGTGATGAAGTTTATTGTTTCTGCTGGTCTTACCGGTTGGGAGAAGAGCTGATTCTTAGACTAAAAACTATATATCGCTTTTATTCGAGGATATTGAAGAATTTAAGATTTTACTTTTCACTTCGTTGGTATAGGTTCGTCCAATAACATATCTTATTCCCGCAATTTCGATACTATTTCCTTCAAGAGTATCAATTTTGTCTATGGCTATTGTGAAGGATCGATGAATGCGAATAAAATTTTCTGTTGGTAAGTATTCCGTAAAATTACTTAAGGTTTCATGAATAATATATTTTTGAGTTGGTGTAATTATTTTTAAATAATCTTTGAGACATTCAACTACTAGAATTTCATCTAAATAAACTTTTTTCATCTTCTTTTTATCAATTTTGATAAAAATATAGGGTCTATCAGGAACAATATAATTGGTTGATTTATTTTCTTCAAATATTTTATTGACCTTATTGATTGATTTCATAAATCTTGGAAATGAAATTGGCTTTACCAAATAATCTAATACATCTAATTCGTAAGACTTTATAGCATATTCCTCATGGGCACTTACTATAATAATGATGGGTTTAACTTCTAAATTATCGATAAAATTGATCCCATCAAGTAAGGGCATATTAATATCCAAAAAGATTAAATCAACAGTATTTTCTTTAAGGTAATTGAATGCGTCAATAGCATTTGAAAAAGTCTTTACTATTTCAAAATCCTTTATTTGCTCCACATAATTTTTAATTATATTTATTGCAAGTGGTTCGTCATCAATTATTAAACAATTTATTTTCATGTTATTTTTATTTTTAAATTAACAATAAATAATTTTTCGATATTTTCGATATTTAACTTGTAATCGCTTTTCTTGTAACCTAATGATAATCTTTTTTTTACATTATCTAATCCAATTCCTCCGGGATTTTTAATAAAATTTTCATATTTGGTAAAAGCTGGGATAGGATTTGAAATTCTAAAATAAAGAAAATCTCCCTTAATCTTAAAATCAATATCAATTTTTATTTCCCCCACGTTTTTATTTGCTCCATGTTTAATAGAGTTTTCGACAAAAGACAGCAATATAATTGGGGCAATTTTTTTACCTGAAATATCTCCTGAAATATCCATATTAATCTGCAAATTTTCACCGTATCGTATTCTTTCCAAGTCTAAATAATTTTGAATACATAGTATCTCTTTATCCAACCCTTGTCTTTTAGGCTTTGTCTCATAAAGCAGATATCGCATTAATTCCGATAGTTTTAATATTATTTTCGGTGTTTTATCAGACTTTTCGATAGCAAGTGAATAAATATTATTTAAAGTGTTAAAAAAGAAATGAGGTGAGATTTGAGTTCTTAGAAATAACAATTCAGTTTCCATTTGAATTTTTTCTAGATCCATTAATCTTTTGTGCTCTCTTAACCAGTCCATTGTTGTTTTTATTGCGGTAACAAATGCGATAACATAAAATTCACCAATCATCATGTTTACGGTGTAGTTAAATGTCATTTTACTTATGACTTCCGGTCCTTCCGGCCAAACATCTTTACTTATCAAAAAATATGTGAGGTTAAATTTTAATAGAACCATTGAATAGATGGAAACGACGATTAAAATTATGTAATAAACGTATTTCTTATGGAAGAGAAATTTTGGCATTAAATAATAAAGGTTCCAATAACATAAAAAAATATGTATTGGGAATCCAATTAAATTTGTTTTAATAGAATAAGAATAATCATCGAAATAACTTCCCCATCGAAGTATATTCAAGAATAGATAAATACCCCAAAAGAAGAAATGATATTTTAGGGTTATTCCTTCAAATTTGGAGTTGCCTTGTTTCTTTCTATTTTCTAAAATCGACATCACTGGATATATTTTTGATGTTAAACCGAGTTTTCGTGCTATACGTCTAAATTTATTTTTATTTCAGTTAATAATCTAAATATTTATATAAAATTAGAAATTCAAAAATCAGAATAAATAAATCATTATTACGCTTTTCTCATGAAAAAAATATACTTATTATTCTTCATTCTTAATTTATTATGCTTCAACTCCTGTAAGAATAAGGTTGGAATTAAAGAAAATGAAAAAGAAACAGCTTTAAATCAATATGTTGATCCTTTCATTGGTACTGGTGGTCATGGTCATACTTATCCTGGAGCAACGGTGCCTTTTGGAATGTTGCAAGTAAGTCTGGATAATGGAATTTCTGAGTGGGATTGGTGTTCTGGTTACCATTATACAGATTCTATTGCCATTGGTTTTAGTCATTTGCATTTAAGTGGAACTGGAATTGGAGATTTGGCTGACATTCGTATAATGCCAATTAACAAAAAAGTGGATTTAGCTGCTGATGTGAAAACAAGAGATGATATTCCTTACAAATCGTTGTATTCTCATAACGAAGAAAATGCTTCGCCTGGATATTATAGTGTTCAGTTAAAAGATTTTAACATAAAAGCAGAATTAACTTCTAGTTTAAGAACTGCATATCATAAATATACATTTGCAGAAAACGATGTACAATCTGTGGTTGTAGATTTAGGTTTTGCCATTAATTGGGATAAAACTACAGCTTCAAAAATTAGTGTACTAGATAAAAACACCATTTCAGGATATAGACATAGCACAGGTTGGGCAAAAAATCAAAAAGTTTTTTTTGTAGCGAAATTTTCAAAACCAATAGATAAGTTTGAATTACTAAATGATGGAAATTATAAAAATAATGTAACAACAGTTGAAGGTGAAAAAGTATTTGCACAACTCTTTTTTAGTTTGGAAAACAGTAACGAGCTTTTAGTGAAAGTGGCTGTTTCTTCAGTTAGCGAAGCAAATGCACTAGAAAATTTATCAAAAGAAGACATTGGTTTTGAAACTATTAAAAGCGAAGCTTCCAAAACTTGGAATAAAAATCTATCCAACATAACAGTTGAAACTGACAATGAAGATTTGAAAACTATTTTTTACACAGCCTTGTACCATACGCAAGTTGCTCCTGTAACTTTTAGTGATGTAAATGGTGAATTTAGAAAAGAGAATGATGAAATTGTAAAAGCTGAAAATTATACGGCATATTCTACATTGTCACTTTGGGATACTTTTAGAGCAGAACAGCCATTATTAACATTTACAGCTCAAGATAAAGTTGCGGACATTATCAATTCCATGTTGGCATATTACGAGACTAAAAAAATATTGCCAGTTTGGACTTTATATGGAAATGAAACAAATACTATGACTGGGTATCATTCAATTCCAGTAATAGCAGAAGCGTATATAAAAGGTATTAAAGGTTTTGATATTAAAAAAGCATATGAAGCTATGAAAACCACGATGATGCAAGATGAAAGAGGCTTAAATCATTATAAAAAATACGGGTACATTCCTCATAATTTATTAGATGAATCAGTAACAATAACTTTAGAATATGCTTATAACGATTGGTGTGTTGCGCAAATAGCAAAAGAATTAGGCGAAGAAAAAGATTACACCTATTTTATGAATCGATCAAAAGCGTATGAGTATTTATTTGATGCTGATACTGGTTTTATGCGTGGTAAAAATGAAAATGGTACTGCTTGGAAAGAGCCTTTTGATCCAAAATATTCAGCACATAGAGTACATGCAGAATATACCGAGGGAAATGCGTGGCAACACAGTTGGTTTGTTTTACACGATGTTGAAAATTTAATTAAAATGCACGGTGGAGAAGATAAGTTTACGGATAAATTAGAACAGTTATTTACAGAATCTTCTGAAATTACTGGAGACGATGTTTCGGCAGATATTACAGGTTTAATTGGTCAATATGCACACGGTAACGAGCCAAGTCACCACATTGCTTATATGTACAATTTTGCAAATAAACCTTGGAAAACCCAATATTGGGTGCGCCAAATTCTAAAAACGCAATACAATACAACGCCTGACGGATTAAGTGGAAATGAAGATTGCGGACAAATGTCGGCCTGGTATGTTTTTAGCGCAATGGGATTGTATCCATACAGCCCAGTTTCTGGTAAGTATCAAATTGGAAGTCCGTTGTTTAATTCTTCAACTATCAAAATTTCTGAAGACATTTCGTTCACAATAAAAGCTGAAAATGTATCAGATGAAAATATGTACATCCAATCGGCTACACTTAACGGAAAGGAATTCAATAGCACTTCCATAAGTCATCAGCAAATTCAGCATGGAGGAACACTTCAATTTGAAATGGGAAACACACCAAATAAAAACTGGGGAATCACTAATTAAGAATAATTATCAGGATGAATATAATTGATGTATCAATAATTGCGGCTTACGTTTTACTAACACTTTTTGTGGGCATTTGGGTTTCTAAAAAAGCTTCTAAAGGTTTAAACTCTTATTTTTTAGGAGGTAACAATATCAAATGGTATTTTTTAGGTTTAAGTAATGGCTCTGGAATGTTTGATATTTCTGGAACTGCCTTAATGGTAGGTTGGCTTTTTCTTTATGGGACCAAAAGTTTTATGTTGATGTGGTTATGGCCTATTTGGAACCAGATTTTTGTAATGATGTTTTTAGCCGTTTGGATACGAAGGTCAAATATAATGACAGGTTCCGAATGGATTTTAACGCGTTTTGGAGACGATAAAGCTGGTAGAGCTTCACATAAAATTGTCGCAATTTTCGCGGTTGTAGCGGCGATTGGCTTTATTGCTTACTTTTTTGAAGGTGTTGGTAAATTTATGACTGTTATTTTGCCTTGGGATTTAACATTGCTAATAGGTAATTCAGAACTCTTAAATTCTGAACAATCGTATGCATTAATTATTATTTTTCTTACTACGATTTATACTATTAAAGGAGGTATGTTTTCTGTTGTTGCAACCGAAGTTTTACAATATGGTATTATGGTAATTGCTGGTATTTTAGTTGCTGGATATGCATTTTTTGCTTTCAGTGATGCAGATATTGCTAATGTAATTACAGCCGAATGGAAAAACGTATTTTTTGGTTGGGAGCTCGATACGCATTGGGATGCTTTTAAATATCAGGCTTTTAATGATTTAATAGATTCTGAAGGTTATAAAATGTTTGGTGCTTTAATTGGGATGAGTTTATTTAAAGGGTTTTTTGCAAGTATTGCAGGTCCAACTCCAAGTTTTGATATGCAACGTATTCTATCTACCAAAACGGTTAAAGAAGCAGCATATATGGCTGGTTTTACCAATTTAATATTATTTATTCCAAGATATTTATTAATTGGGGGAGTAGTTGTTATTGCTTTAGTAGTATTGGCTCCTGAAATGATAGCCAATCCAAATTTAACAGGGGCAGATTTAGAAATTATATTGCCTAAAGTTATTAATTTTCACGTGCCTGTCGGTATCAAAGGGTTGCTATTAGCAGGGCTGTTAGCAGCATTTATGTCAACTTTTTCTGCCTTTGTAAATGCAGGGCCAGCGTATATTGTAAATGATATTTATAAAAAATATTTCAAACCAGAAGCTACAGATAAACATTATATAAAAGCCAGTCATATTGCCTCATTTGCGGTTGTTGGTTTGGGTGTTTTTATGGGCTTTTTTGCAGATTCTATCAACTCATTAACACTGTGGATTACAAGTGCGCTTTTTGGCGGTTACGTAGCAGCTAATTTTTTAAAATGGATTTGGTGGCGATTTAATGGTTGGGGTTATTTTTGGGGAATGTTGGCAGGTTTAATTATTGCAAGTTTACAATTTTTATTAGATCAAAATAAAGCAAGTTTTACAGAAGGTTCTATACTTTATGAATTATCAAACGTATCAGCTATTTACTTATTTCCAATAATATTTGGTGTCTCATTATTGGGTTCTTTTTTAGGAACTTATTTAAGTGCACCTACAAATATGGAGGTGTTAAAAGCATTTTATAAAAATGTGCATCCTTGGGGCTTTTGGAAACCTGTTTTGGATGAATTGAAAAAAGATGATAAAACTGCGGAGAAAAATTCAGAATTTTGGTTTGATATGGGGAATTGCGCCATTGGTATTATTTGGCAATCAAGTATGATTGTGTTGCCAATTTATTTAATGATTAGAGATTATCCTAAGACACTAATTTCATTGGCGATTTTTTTAGTAACTTCAATTATTTTAAAATTCACTTGGCTTGATAAAGTTAGAAAGCTGCCAAATTAAAAAACAAAAATTCATGCAACTATTAAGTAATAATTTTTTAACTAAAAACATATAATCGTGAGTAATATTCCTTGGCAAGATAAACCAGAAAATAGCAACGAAGTAATTTGGAGATATTCCAAAAACCCAATTATTAAACGAGATCAAATACCAAGTTCAAACAGTATTTTTAATAGTGCGGTTGTGCCTTTTAAAGATGGCTTTGCAGGTGTTTTTAGATGTGATAACAAAGCGGTTCAAATGAATATTTTTGCTGGTTTTAGTAAAAATGGTATTGATTGGGATATCAACCATGAGCCAATTCAAATGCAAGCTGGAAATACTGAAATGATTGATTCTGACTATAAATACGATCCTCGTGTTGTTTTTATTGAAGATAGGTATTGGATTACTTGGTGTAACGGTTATAACGGTCCAACTATTGGGATTGGTTATACATTCGATTTTATAGAATTTTTTCAATGTGAAAATGCATTTCTCCCTTTTAATAGAAACGGGGTGTTATTTCCGCAAAAAATAAACGGAAAATACGCAATGTTAAGCCGCCCAAGCGATAACGGACATACGCCTTTCGGCGATATTTACATTAGTTACAGTCCAGATATGAAATATTGGGGAGAGCATCGTTGCGTTATGAAAGCATCTCCTTTCGAACAAAGTGCTTGGCAGTGCACCAAAATTGGAGCAGGGCCAATTCCTATATTAACAAGTGAAGGTTGGTTAATGATATATCATGGGGTTATAAATACTTGTAACGGATTCAGATACGCAATGGGAGCAGCTATTTTAGATGAACACAAGCCAGATAAAGTAAAATACAGAACACAACCGTATTTACTGGGGCCACAAGTAAATTATGAACAAGTTGGAGATGTGCCGAATGTTGTGTTTCCTTGTGCTGCTTTACATGATGTCGAGCAAGATAAACTGGCTATTTATTACGGTGCAGCAGATACTGTTGTCGCTGTAGCATTTGGTCATTTAAGTGAAGTAATTCAATTTACAAAAGAGAATAGTTTATAATACATAAATAATATTTAGTATGAAATCAGTATTTTTTTTTACCGTGATGATTTGTTCAATACATATGGGATTAGCACAAAATACGAATTCAATAATACCCAAAACGTATGTTGCCTCGAAAACTCTGGAAGAAATTAATATAGATGGAAAAGATACGGATGCTTCCTGGGGTAAAATAAAATGGTCAGATGATTTTATAGATATTGAAGGTGTAGAAAAGCCAAAATATAGAACGCAAATGAAAATGCTGTGGGATGAAAAATACTGCTATATTCTTGCTAAAATGGAAGAACCTCATGTTTGGGGAAATATAAAAAAAAGAGATACAATAATTTTTTATAACAATGATTTTGAAGTTTTTGTAGATCCAGATGGTGATACGCATAACTATTATGAATTAGAAACTAATGTATTAAATACACCTTGGGATATGTTTCTTATAAAACCTTATCGTGATGGCAATGTGGTTGTAAATGATTTTGATATATTAGGTTTAAAATCAGCAGTATATGTAAACGGAACATTAAATGATTCGAAGGATGTAGATAAGGAATGGTTTATGGAAATGGCTATTCCTTGGAGTACTTTCAGAGCGTCATTTTCACAGGATAACGTTCCTAGAGATCAATTTTGGCGTTTTAATTTTTCCAGAGTTAACTGGCAGCATGAAATTATTAATGGCAAATATGTACGAAAAAAAGATAGTAATAGTAAATATTTACCAGAATATAATTGGGTGTGGTCTCCAACTGGTGTTATAAATATTCATTTACCAGAAAAATGGGGATATGTTTTTTTCTCTTCAGAAGTAGCTGGTACAGAAGTGTCTTTTCAAATTCCAAATGATGAAAAGATCAAATGGGAATTATACAATTTATATCGCGCTCAAAAAGATTATTTTGAGAAAAATGAAAAATGGGCCAGTTCTATAAAAAGTCTTTCCAACAAGGATATTATTGTTGATAATATAGTATTGCAACCAACTTTAGAATCACATCAAACAGGTTGGAATATCAAAATTATCAGCCCTTTTACAAATAACACTTTAATAATTAAAGAAGATGGTCATTTCATTTCAAAAATAAAGTAGAATGAAAATTAGCCAAATAGTATTTTTTTCCATTTTAGTAATCATTTTCTCATGCGAAAAACCGAAAAAGGAGCAATTAAAATTGACAAATTTTGTTAATACTTTTATAGGAACGGACGGGCCAGGAAATACCTACCCAGGTGCAACTATTCCTTTTGGAATGGTGCAATTAAGTCCGGATATTGGCATCCCCGGATGGGATAGAATTGCCGGATATTATTACCAAGATTCCATTATCACAGGTTTTTCACACATGCATCTAACAGGAACCGGTGCTGGTGACTTGTATGATATTCTTGTGATGCCTACCAATAGTAAATTTTCTAAAAAAATTAAAGAGAATAACTTCAAAGCATTTTCGAGATTTTCACATGAAAAAGAATTTGCTTCACCAGGTTATTATTCTGTTCACCTATTGGATTTTGATATAAAAGCTGAGCTCACAACCACTGCTAGAGCGGGAATCCATAGGTATACTTTTCCAAAAGATACTTTGACAAAAATTTCTATTGATTTAGGGTATGCTTTAAATTGGGATAGACCAACAGATACCTATCTAAATGTGGTTGATAGCACAACTATAGAAGGTTATAGAAAATCTACGGGCTGGGCGAAAGATCAGCGAGTGTATTTCGTAATCAAATTGAGTAAACCTTTTAAATCCTATGAATTGTTTCAAAATGATACTCTGGTTCAATCTTCAGCTAATGCTGCAAATACCAAAATAGTATTGAATTATACAACTTCGGAAAAGGAACAAATAATTTTAAAAACTGGACTATCGACAGCTGATATAAGCGGAGCTCGTAAATCTTTAGAAGTTGAAGCACCTCATTTCGATTTTGACAAATACAAACAACAAGCTGATGAAATTTGGGAGAAAGAATTAGAAAAAATAAAAATTGAAACCACCGATAATAATAAAACTATTTTTTACTCGATGCTCTATCAATCAATGCTTGCACCAACTCTATTAAGTGATCTTAATGGAAATTATAAAGGAGCCAATGATTCAATTATGCATGCAGACGGTTTTGATAGGTATGATACTTTTTCATTGTGGGATACGTATAGGGCGGCTCATCCACTTTATACCATATTACACCCAACCAGAGTTTCTGATATGGTTAATTCATTATTGGCGCATTACAACGAAACCGGCTTATTACCTGTATGGTCCATGCAGGGTAATGAAACTAATATGATGATTGGATATCATGCAGTTCCTGTTATTGTGGATGCCTATTTTAAAGGCATTGAAAAATTTGATATAAATTTAGCTTATGAAGCCTGTGTAATAAGCGCTACAGATACTACTAGATCAATTGACACCTATGCTGCTTTGGGATTTATTCCGGTAGATGAAAAGCATGAAAATTGGTCGGTTTCAAAAACCTTAGAATATGCCTATGATGATTGGTGCATAGCACAATTTGCACAAGATCTGGGGAAAATTAAAGATTACGAATACTTTTTAAACCGATCTGAAAATTGGCATCATATGTATGATTCGGTAAGTACATTTATGAGACCTAAGCTTAAAAATGGTAATTTTATTTCAGAATTTATACCAAAGGAATACTCGCCTTATTTTTGCGAAAGTAACGCTTGGCAATATTTTTGGTCCGTTCCTCAAAATATCGAGGGCCTAATTAAGATAGTAGGAAATAACGATTTATTCGAAATGAAACTAGACACCATGTTTACATTGAATCCAACTTCGGAAGATAAATTGCCAATATTTAGTACCGGAATGATTGGTCAATACGCTCATGGCAACGAACCAAGTCACCATGTTGCCTATTTGTATAATTACATCAATAAGCCATGGAAAACACAAGAATTAGTGCGAGAAATACTTGAAACTCAATATAAAAATTCACCAGATGGACATTGTGGAAATGAAGATTGCGGTCAAATGTCTTCTTGGTATATTTTTAGTGCATTAGGATTTTACCCTGTAAATCCTGCTCAAGGAATTTATGCTTTTGGCTCTCCGTTAGTGGATAAAGCTATTTTAGAATTAGAGAATGGTAAAGAGTTTCAAATTGATGTAGTGCATAATTCTACTGAAAATAAATTCATCCAAAGTATTTCCCTAAATGGAAAAAAAATAGAACGAAATTACATCACACATCAAGAAATTATGTATGGAGGGAAAATTGTTTTTTCAATGGGGAACCAACCAAATAAAAAATTAGCAAACAGAATGGCTTTATCATCTGTTATAACAAATTAAAATAGTTTTTATGGCACACAGAAGAGATTTTATAAAAAAAGCGGCATTAGGAACAATTGGAATAAGCACGATATATGGTTATGCCAATAAACCAGACGAAGAGAAATTTGTTTCTAAAATAGATAATGTATTGAAACCTCAAAAAAGGCCATTAATTATATCCACATGGAACCATGGTTTACCGGCAAATGAAGAAGCCTGGAAATACTTAAAATCAGGAAAATCAGCTTTAGATGCAATAGAAGCCGGTGTTAAAATCCCTGAAGGAGATCCAGAAGTAAGAACCGTTGGCTATGGCGGTTTACCAGACAGAGAAGGTAAAGTAACCTTGGATGCCTGTATCATGGATCATAATAGCAATTGTGGTTCGGTTTCTTTTTTGCAAGGAATAAAACACCCAATCTCTGTGGCTAAAAAAGTTTTGCAAAAAACACCTCATGTTATGCTTACCGGATCAGGAGCAAAGCAATTTGCTTTATCACAAGGCTTTAAAGATGAAAATTTATTAACTCCTCAATCGGAGAAAGATTGGAAAAAATGGTTGGAAGAATCTAAGTATAAACCCGTAATTAATATCGAAAACCACGATACTATAAGTATGTTGATGCTGGATGAAGATGGTAATTTGGCGGGAGGTTGCACAACCAGTGGAGCTGCATGGAAAATGCATGGTCGTGTTGGCGATTCTCCAATAATTGGAGCAGGATTGTTTTTAGATAATGAAGTAGGAGCAGCTGCGGCAACCGGTTTAGGGGAGGCAGTAATTAGAACCGCAGGAAGCGCAATGGTTGTTGAACTTATGCGTCAAGGTAAAACTCCAATGGAAGCATGTAAAGAAATAGTAGAACGAATTTACAATAAGCATAAAAATCATAAGGATATGGAATATCTTCAAGTTGGATTTATTGCGGTAAATAAAAATGGGGATTATGCAGGATATAGTTTAAGATCTGGATTTAATTATGCTGTTTACGATAAAGAAAATGGCAATAGGATGGAAGATGCAAACTTTAAAATGAGTTGGGATAATTAAAAATATCTGCAAAAATAATAGAAAGACTATTCCAACAAAACTCAGAATTTTAATTATTTAAAAATGAAAAAAACACAGGTTATACTGATTTTATTGTTACTTTTTATCGTTCCAAAAGTATCTATTGCCCAAGAAAAATACGAGCCAACAAAAAGTAATTTAGAAGCCAGACAATGGTTTGAAGATGCAAAATTCGGTCTTTTTATCCATTGGGGAGTTTACAGTGTTTTAGGAGATGGTGAATGGGTAATGGAGAATCAAAATATTGCGATAGATTCTTACGAAAAGTTACCTGCTTTTTTTAATCCAACGGAATACAATGCTACTGAATGGGTGGAAATGGCTAAAAATGTCGGAATGAAATACATCACCATCACTTCAAGGCATCATGATGGGTTTTCCATGTTTGATTCTAAAGTAACAGACTACACTATTGTTAAAAAGACACCATATCAAAAAGATGTTTTAAAAGCTTTAGCAGATGCCTGTAAAAAGGAAGATATCAAATTATTTTTCTATTATTCTCTGCTAGATTGGCATAATGATGATTACTTTCCAAGAGGTAAAACAGGCAATGGAATAGATGGGAGAAAAGATGGGGATTGGGAGGCTTATATTAATTTTATGAAAGCCCAATTGACGGAATTATTGACGAATTATGGAGAAATTGGAGGCATTTGGTTTGATGGTGATTGGGACAAGAAAAGTGCAAATTGGCATTATGAAGAAATTTATAAATTAATACATGATTTGCAACCGCAGTGTTTAATCGGAAATAATCACCATGAAGCGATAAAACAGGGAGAAGATTTTCAAATGTTTGAAAAAGATTTACCGGGTAAAAACACGACTGGTTTTGGCACTTCAGAGTCAGATATTGGTAAATTACCAACAGAAATATGTGAGACCATTAATGGCTCTTGGGGATTTAATTTAACCGATAAAAAGCATAAGAGTGAAAAAGAACTTATTCATTATTTAATAAAAGCGGCAGGATACGGTAGCAATTTATTATTAAATGTTGGTCCAATGCCTAATGGTGAAATTCAGCCTGAGCATCAAGAGTCACTAGCTAAAATAGGGGAATGGTTAAAAATTAATGGAGAAACAATATATGGAACCAAACAAGGGGCTATTTACCCTTCAGAAAAAATGGTTTCTACTCAAAAAGACAATGTAATATACCTACACGTATTGCAAAACGAAAGTGTATTATTTATTCCAGAATTTAAGCAAACTATTAAATCCATGCACTTTTATACTAGTAAAAACAAAGCAAAATTTAAGACAAGTACTTACGGGTTATTTATTGAAATTCCTCAAAAAGAGCAAGATTCTATTGATACCATTTTAGAAATAATAATAAAATAGCAGCAAAATTAAATTGGCTAATAACAAGTAAATATATTTTAACAAATTAATGAAGATTTTAAAAATTTTATTTTTTTTATTGTTCTTAGTATTCAACCAAGCCATTGGGCAAGAAAATAAGTTGACAAAAGAAGAACGATTGGAGTGGTTTAAAGATGCCAAACTTGGCATTTTTATTCATTGGGGAATTTATTCCGTTAACGGGATAGATGAATCTTGGTCTTTTCATAATAATTACATTTCATATGCTGATTATATGAAGCAATTAGATGGTTTTACAGCAAAAAAATACAATCCTGAATATTGGGCTAAACTCATTAAGGAAAGTGGTGCAAAATATACAGTTATTACCACAAAGCATCATGATGGTGTCGCCCTTTGGAACACCAAACAAAGTGATTTAAATGTTATAGACAAAACCAAAGCGAAGAAAGATTTAATTACTCCATTTGTTACCGCTGCTCGTAAAGAAAATTTAAAAGTGGGTCTCTATTATTCACTATTAGATTGGTCACATCCAGACTATCCAAATTTTTTAAGAAACGAAAAACGATACACCGAAGATGTAAAAAGATGGGAGGTTTTTACTAATTTTAATTTTGGGCAAATAGAGGAGTTAACAAAATTTAATCCTGATTTGTATTGGTTTGATGGAGATTGGGAGCAATCTGCTGAAAAATGGAAAGCTAAAGAGATTCGTGGATTATTATTTGAAAAAACACCTGCAACTATCATAAATTCTCGACTACAGGGTTATGGTGATTACGCAACTCCAGAACAAGGTGTTCCTATAAGGAAACCAGAGAATACCTATTGGGAATTATGCATGACTATGAATAACTCATGGGGCTATCAATCCAATGATACTAATTATAAATCGACCAATCAACTTATTAGAATTTTAGTTGATTGCATTAGTATGGGAGGCAACTTACTTTTAGATATTGGGCCCAAACCTGATGGTACCATACCACAAGAGCAAATAGATATTCTTAAAGGTATTGGGACATGGACAAGTAAGCATAAAAGTGCTATTTATGGTACAAGAGCTGGAATTCCATTTGGTCATTATAATGGTTATACAGCCTTGTCAAAAGATAAAACTATTCTGTATTTATATGTTGATAATAAACCAAATGGTCCTTTGTTAATTAAAGGTTTAAAGAACAAAGTAAATAGAGCCTGGGTTGTTGGTAATGGTACTAAGTTAACTACGAAAGTTGTGGGAAAACAATATTGGAGTGACGTTCCTGGATTATTATACATAGATCTCCCGCTAGATGTACAAGACAATGATGTTACGGTAATTGCGATTCAATTAGATAGTGAAGTAGATTTGTACAGAGAAAAAGGGCAAGTAATAGAAAGTAATTAAACAAGAAACAAACGCGATGAAGACGAGTAAATTATTAATTTTTTTTATCTTATTAGGATTTATATCATGTACGCAAACTAGAGAAAATGTTGAGGGTAAAAAAACGGTTAAAAAGAACAATTTAGTAGATTTAGTTAACCCGTTGATGGGATCTGATTCGGATTTCAGTTTGTCAAATGGGAATACCTATCCTGCAATAGCTACACCTTGGGGGATGAATTTCTGGACTCCAATGACCTCAAAAATGGGTGATGGCTGGACGTATAAATACGATGAAAACACAATTCGTGGCATCAAACAAACCCATCAGCCAAGTCCGTGGATTAACGATTATGCTGCTTTTTCCTTAATGGCCGTTACAGGTAATTTAAAATTTCAAGAAGAAGAACGTGCTTCTTGGTTTTCTCATAAAGCAGAAACTGTAAAACCTTATCACTATTCTGTTTATTTAGCGGATTATGACGTTGTAGCCGAGGTTTCTCCAACAGAAAGAGCTGCTCAATTTCAATTTACATTTCCTCAATCAGAGGAATCCTACATAATACTCGATGCTTTTTTTAAAGGTTCTATGGTGAAAATTATTCCAGAAGAGCGTAAAATTATTGGTTATTGTAGAAATAATAGTGGAGGTGTACCTGAAAATTTTCACAACTATTTTGTAGCAGTATTTGATAAAGATTTTGAAGTCAATCATACTTGGAATGATAGTTGGAATTTGATAGAAAATTCAACAAATAGTGAAGGAGATCATGTAGGTGCTATCATCGGTTTTAAAACCAAAAAAGGAGAAGTTGTCCATGTAAAAGTCGCTTCTTCATTTATAAGTCAAGAACAAGCACAAATTAATTTGAACCGGGAAATAGGAGAAGATTCCTTCGATCAAACCAAAGAAAAAGCTAGACAATCTTGGGAAAAGGAATTGTCTAGAATTCAGATTGAAGATGATAATATAGATAATCTAAAAACATTTTATTCCTGTTTGTATCGGGTTTTACTTTTTCCAAGAAAATTTTACGAATATAATGCCCAAAATGAAGTGGTGCATTACAGTCCTTATAATGGAGAAGTTCTGCCAGGATATATGTTTACCGATAATGGTTTTTGGGATACTTTTAGAGCGGTTTTTCCATTTTTTAACATGATGTATCCTGATTTGAATAGTAACATAATGGAAGGGTTGGCAAATACCTACAAAGAATCTGGTTGGCTGCCTGAATGGGCAAGCCCAGGACATAGAGATTGCATGATTGGATCTAATTCTGCAACGCTGATTGCCGATGCTTTTGTAACAGGTGTCCAAAATATGGATACCGATTTATTAATGGAGGCTATTTTAAAAAATGCTAACGTAGCCGAAGGTCGCCCAGTAAACTCTGTTGGTAGAGCAGGTTTGGAGTATTACAATACATTGGGTTATGTACCTTATGATGTTGGAATAAATGAAAATGCTGCTCGCACCTTGGAATATGCTTTTGCTGATTTTACCATTGCTAAAATGGCAGAAAAATTAGGGAAAGATGAAATTGCAAGTCAATACTTCAAAAAATCTTTGAACTACAAGAACTTATTCGATCCTTCTACGAATTGGATGCGCGGAAAAAATAAAGATGGTAGTTTTCAAACTCCTTTTAATCCATTAAAATGGGGTGACGCCTTTACCGAAGGAAATAGTCTGCATTATACCTGGTCCGTATTTCACGATATTGACGGTTTAATAAATTTAATGGGAGGAAAAGAAAAGTTTGTTTCGAAATTGGATGAGGTTTTTGAAATGCCACCGAAATTTGATAACTCGTATTATGGGTTCACTATCCACGAAATTAGAGAAATGCAGATTGTGAATATGGGAAATTATGCCCATGGAAATCAACCGATTCAGCATATGATTTATTTGTACAATTATGCAAATAATGCCTATAAAACACAAGAAAAAATAAGAGTAGTTTTGACAAAATTATATTCTGCAACACCAGATGGCTATTGTGGTGATGAGGATAATGGGCAAACATCTGCTTGGTATGTTTTTAGTGCTTTGGGATTTTATCCGGTTACACCGGGAGCGAATCAATACGTTATTGGAACTCCTTTATTTAGAAAGGCAACTTTACATTTAGAAAACGGAAATCAATTTGAAATTATCGCAACAAATAATAGTGATAAAAACATGTACATTCAGTCTTCTGCTTTAAATGGGGTAGAATATCAGAATAGTTTTATTGAATTTGAAGCGATTCAGAATGGTGGTGAAATAACTTTCGAAATGGATTCTGTTCCTAACATGAATTGGGCATCCAAACCAGAAAATGTACCATATTCTTTAAGCCTGGAAATGAAAACGAAAGAAGTTTTAAATTAAAAAAAATAAAGATATGCGATTAAAATTATTTGTTTTGACAATTTTATTTTCTCTACCAATAATGTCTCAGGCGATATATGAGGAAGAAAGATATGTTCCAGAGACGGACCCATTGGTTTTGGAGAAATTAGATGAATGGCAAGATAAAAAATTTGGGTTGTTAATGCATTGGGGTGCTTATAGTCAATGGGGTATTGTTGAATCATGGTCTTTATGTCCGGAAGATTATGGTTGGTGTGAACGTAAAAAAGGAGAAAACCCTCAAAACTATTTTGAATATAAAAAGGAATATGAAGGCTTAAAAAACACATTCAATCCTGTAAAATTTAATCCTGAAAAATGGTCAAAGGCTGCTAAAGATGCAGGTATGAAATATATGGTGTTTACGACGAAGCATCATGATGGATTTAGCATGTTTGATTCAAAATATACTGATTATAAAGTGACCGATTCGGCATGTGCATTTAGTTCTAATCCAAAATCTAATATAACAAAAGAAATTTTTAATGCTTTTCGACAAGATGATTTTTGGGTTGGCGCCTATTTTTCAAAACCAGATTGGCATCATGAAAATTATTGGAATCCATACTTTCCCCCTTTAGATAGAAATGTAAATTATGATCCGGAATTATATCCAGAAAAATGGCAAAAATATGTAGATTTTACCCACAATCAGATTTTGGAATTGATGACGGATTATGGGAAGGTTGATATTTTATGGTTAGATGGTGGATGGGTTTCTAAAGCATCACAAAAGGAATTAAAACACTTTTATGAAGAAAAATTTAAAGAAACCAATACAGGTTTTATTAAACATCGACAGGTAAATCAAGACATTAAAATGGATGAATTGGTGGTTAAAGCCCGTGAAAAACAGCCAGGATTGATTGTAGTTGATCGAGCAGTACATGGAAAAAACCAGAACTATTTAACCCCTGAAAATCGTGTACCAGAAAAGACTTTGCCTTATCCTTGGGAGTCGTGTATAATTTCAGGTGGAGGCTGGTCTTATACACCTAATGCTACCTATATGAATGGAAGACAAGGCATACATACTCTTATTGATGTTGTTGCAAAAGGAGGTAATCTATTATTAAATATTGCACCAAGTGATGAAGGAGAATGGCAACAAGGAGCTTTTGATCTTTTAGAAGAATATGGCGCTTGGATGAAAATAAATAGCAGTGCTATTTACAATACGAAACCAATAGCACCATTTAAGGAAAAGAATATTTGTTTGACTCAAAATAAAGAAGGAAATGTGTTTTTATTTTATTTGGCAGAAGAAAATGAGAATACAATACCAGAAGAGATCTTAGTTACCTCGATAAATCCAAAAAAAGGAACGAAAATAACATTATTAGGTTCTAAAACAAGACTGAAATGGGAGAAATTGGATTCAGGTTTTAAGGTTAAAATTCCCGAAGAATTAAGAAACAATCCACCTTCAAAATATGCTTGGACTTTGAAAGTTGCCGCAGTGGAATAATTAAATACAGCATCATGAAATTAAATATGTATAGGTTTTTCACCTTTAGATTTAGAATTTTAATGGGACTTCTATTTCTAATCTCTTGTTCGGCTTATGCACAATTATGGTTGGTTGATCCTTTAGAAGCCATTTACCCCGATGTAAATAATGTAGTTGGTTACAACAATAATTGGAAAGCTGATTTTCCGCAAGGGGCTTATGCTGAGGTACATGTGTTGATTAAGGTTTCAATTGGCAAAACTGTTACAATATCAGCTAGTAAAAATGGGAAGGAGCTTCTCGATGTATGGAGTCAACTTATCGATGTCCCGGTAGAGCAAAATACAGGTTTGGATAGTAGGACAGAACAATTTAAAAATCAAACCAATCCCTATGTAATTCGCAGAGCACCATTCCGAATTTTTGAGGTTATTCAACCGTTAGAGGAACAAGAAATTACAAGTACAACAAATTTTACTGCTTTTCGATTATCTATTCCTTCCGCAAGCATTAAGGCAAAGGGCACGCATAAAATAAAAATTAAAATTACAGCAGGTAATTTTAGTGAAGAAGGCATGTTTCTAATAAAAACTTATCCTGTAGAACTTCCAAGTCCTTCTGAGAGTAATTTTTTCTATACAAACTGGTTTAACTTAAGTAAAATGGAAGAATACCACCATTTGGATAGATGGTCAGAACCTTGGTTTAAGATGTTGGATACATATGCTGGTATGATGGAACATGGAAGGCAAAATGCGATTACGATACCACATGAATTAATTCAATGGAAGGATGATGAATTCATATTGGATGAAGAAAAACTGCTTCGATTTATAGGGGTTTTTAAAAAACATGGTTTTAAATATTTTGAATCACCTCATTTAATGAATCGAGGGGATAGTGATGATTGGGGTGACCCTGAATTAAAAGTTTCCTTAACGGGAAGGAGATATTATACTGAAAATGGGAAAAATGATATTGAAGAGCTAATGACTTTGATTCATAAATTTGTTTCGGGTAATGGATTGAAAAATAATTGGTTACAGCATATTGCAGATGAGCCAACCGCTGTTAATGCAGGTTGCTATAAAGATGTTGCAGAGCAAGTAAAAAGAATTTTTCCTGAAATAAAAATCATGGAGGCAACAAATGATAGAGATGGTATTGCTGGAGCAATTGATATTTGGTGCCCATTGATTAATGATTTTCAGGAAAATGAATCTTTTTTTAGGGAGCGAGAAAAACAAGGAGAACAAATATTAGTTTATACATGCCTTATACCTGGTGGAAAGTGGCTCAACAGAACTTTGGATATGGAAAAATTACGGCAAGTTTATTTCGGATGGGGTGCTGCTTTTTATAACACTAATGGATATTTACATTGGGGCTTAAATCAGTATATGGGAGATCCATTTAAACAGAGTGTTGTCAAACATCCATCTCCTGTGGCTAGTGCTAATAATTATTTACCAGCTGGAGATACACATATTATTTACCCGGGAAAAGAGGGGCCACTTTCATCTATCCGTTTTGAATCACAAAGGCTTGGAATAGAAGATTATGATTTATTGCAACAGTTAAAAGAAAAGAACGAGAATAAATATGATAAACTTATTGGCAAACTGTTCAGAAGCTATACAGATTACAACTTAAATCTGAAAGATTATAGAAAGACAAAAATGAAATTATTAAAAGCCTTAAAGTAACGTTTTAACTGTTAGAAATATATATTGAAAATGAATATCAAACTTTTTATAAAAACAATTTTTCCATTGGTTGCAGTAATACTAATTAATAGTAATACAATTTACGCACAAGAGGCAGCAGATTATGTAAATCCTTTTATAGGTACTTCAAATTTTGGAGCAACATATCCCGGACCAATTGCTCCTCGAGGAATGGCTAGTATAAGTCCGTTTAATGTAGCCGGACCTAAAAATTTACCATTAGAAAAAGATAGTAGATGGTTGTCAAACCCTTACGTTCATGAAAATACTTTTTTAACTGGTTTTAGTCAAGTAAATTTAAGCGGTGTCGGTTGTCCTGAATTAGGAGTAATATTAGTAATGCCCACAACGGGGAGTGTTGAAACAAATCACTTAAAATATGGATCAACTTACTCAGAAGAAATAGCAAAAACTGCCTATTATAGCAGTAAAATTGATAAATACGATATAAAAGCAGAGTTCACAACTTCAAAAAGAGTTGGGGTTTGTAAGTTTACTTTCCCAAAAGGAGAATCCAATATTTTATTAAATCTTGGATTAGGTCTAACCAATGAGCAAGGTGCTATGGTTAAAGTTGTTTCTTCATCCGAAATTGAAGGAATGCGTTCTGTTGGTTCTTTTTGTTATAATAGCCCAGAGGCGGCTTATCCCGTTTATTTTGTTGCAAAATTCTCGAAACCTGCTGACAATTTTGGTGTTTGGAAAAAGCCTTCAAAATATGATGGAGTAGAAGCGCAATGGATGGGTTACAATGGAAAGACAAGATTAATGGATGCTTCAAAGAAAATGGTTGTTGGGGATAGTATTGGGACGTATTTTTCATACAAATTTGATAAAATTGAAACTATTGAAGTAAAAATTGGAGTTTCCTATGTGAGTATTGAAAATGCAAGGGAAAATCTAAACAAAGAAACCGCCAATAAATCTTTCGATGCTATTTATAAAGAAACTTATGCCGAATGGAATGAATTGCTCTCAAGAATTAAGGTTGAAGGTGATTCTAAAGATGATAAAGTAATTTTTTATACGGCTTTGTACCATACTTTAATTCATCCTAATACTTTAAATGATTATAATGGAGATTACCCAGAAATTAAAACAGGTGAAATTGGAAAAACAGAAGGAACGCGTTTTACGGTATTTTCGCTTTGGGATACCTATAGAAATTTGCATCAATTAATGTCTTTGGTATACCCACAACAGCAATCTGACATGATAAAAAGTATGTTAGACATGTACGATGAAAATGGTTGGTTGCCAAAATGGGAATTAAATTCAACCGAAACTTTTACAATGGTTGGCGATCCGGCGAGTATTGTAATTACAGATACGTATTTGAAAGGAATTCAAGATTTTGATGTACAAAAAGCGTTTAAAGCCATGCTTAAAAGTGCAGATCAAATTGAAAATAATCCGCTTCGTCCTGGATTGAAAGATTATATAGAAAAAGGTTATGTAACTACTGAAAATGGAGGCTCTGTTTCAACAACGGAAGAATACAATGCTTCAGATTACTCCATTGCTTTATTGGCGAAGGAATTAGGTAAAAAAGAAGATTATAAACGATTTAAAGAACGCTCAATTTCTTATAGAAAATTATTTGATAAAAATTTAAAATTATTAAGACCAAGAAAACCGGATGGAACTTGGTATACACCGTTTGATCCAGAAGCTGGAGCCAATTTTACGGAAAATATTGGTTTTATTGAAGGAAATGCTTGGCAGTACGCTTTTATGGTGCCGCATGATATTGATGGGCTTAAAAGGTTAATGGGAGGAAATACGGCTTTTACAAATCAATTACAAAAGGTTTTTGATACCAATCAATTTGATATGGCAAATGAACCTGATATTGCTTATCCATTTTTATTTAATTATATAAAAGGAGAAGAATGGAGAAGTCAAGAAACGGTTAAAAAATTGGTGAAAAAATATTTTCAGAACAAGTCAAATGGCTTGCCTGGAAACGATGATACAGGTACTATGTCGGCTTGGTTGGTATATGCTATGATGGGAATTTACCCTTTGTCTCCTGGGGAGCCAAAATATGCTATAACGACGCCATTATTTGATAAAATTACAATTCAACTAGATTCAAAATATTATCAAAAAGAAACACTTGTTATTGAAAGAGAAAACAACGGCGATGGAAGTATTTCTAAGATTCTTTTAAATGGAAAGGTTTACAAAAACTATTTTATTAGCCATAAGGAACTTGTAAATGCTAATAACCTAAAAGTTATTTTAAAATAATTTGCTTTGATTGTGAAGTGTAAGCGTGTCACAAAGGATCGTTTATAGTACAAGGGAAATTATCATGTTAAAAATTGTTGCAATAGTTTTAAAATCTATTTGTAAACTAAAAGCAGGATGTTAATTTGATAATTTGGACAAGTTCTTTGGAAAATAGAAAATTTTATGTACTTTTGAGTAATTAACTAAACCGATTTAGTTGCTTATTTTGAAAAAACTATACTTAAAAGATATTGCACAAAATTTAGGTCTTTCTAAGACTACTGTCTCCTTGGTTTTAAATAATAAAGGAGATGAAAATAAGATTAGTGCAAATACACAAAAAAAAGTTTTTGATTTTGCTAAAATGCATAATTACAAACCCAATCAACTAGCAAGAGGTTTAAGCAGAGGAAAAACGGAAACGATAGGTTTAATTATACCAAATATTTCAGATACTTTTTATGCTAAGATTGCTAGTCATATTGAAAAAAAAGCTAAAGAATTTGGATACACAGTGGTTTTTAGTAGCTCAAATGAAAATGCAATTGATGAAGAGAAATTAATACAAGCCATGTTGAACCGTCAGGTAGATGGATTAATTATAGCTTCTACCCAACAAAATCAAAAAGATATTGAGCTACTTAAACAAATGAATTTTCCGTTTGTTTTGATTGATAGGCATTATCCAGAAATTGAAACTAATTGTGTAATTGTTGATAATTATGACGGAGTGAAAAAAGCAACGCAACACTTATTGCATTTAGGTAGGCGAAAAATCGGATTTATTTCTCTAAAATCAGAGTTAGAAGCTTTAAAACAAAGGCTTAATGGCTATAAGGATGCTTTGCTTGAAAAAGAAATAACATCAAATTTTGTAAAAGAATTAAGTTCTAATAATTATAAAATTGAAATGAAAGAGGCAATAGGAGAATTAATAAGATTCCCTAATAGTGTTGATTCCATTGTTTTTTCTACTCATTACCTTACGGCGTTAGGGCTGAGAGAATTGAAAAATTATGGCATTAAAGTACCGCATGAAGTTGCAATTGTTAGTTTCGATGAGTTAAGTGCTTTTGATTTAGTAGATCCTCCAATTACATCATTAATTCAACCAGTAAATAAAATTGGCGATTTTGCTGTAGAGATTTTACTTGATACTATTGAAAATAGAAATAGTTCAGTTCATAAAAAAAAGGTATTGAAAACTAAGTTTGTAATTAGAAGATCATGTGGGTCTATCTGATTTTTTAATATAAAACTAAACCGGTTAAGTAAAAATAAAAATTATTAATATGAAACATCAGAGTAATTATCCTACGATTAAAAAAGTATTTATTATTGGCTTTTTTTTCTTTTTGTTAAGCAATGTATACGCGGCTGAAGACCGACCTATAGCAGATTGGTCAATGAGTTTTCCCTTTCATGAAGGAAACGGAAATGGACATATTCAAGAACTAAATACAAACTACGGCCTGTTTGATATTTGTAAAAATGATATTGAAGGTTATAAGGAAATGCTTTCAGGGTCTGAGTTCTATTTATACCCCTCTATTCGAGAGGATATTAATGTATCTATGATTGCTAGGGCTACTACTGGTGAAATGGGCTTTGAGTTTCTTACTGGGGAAGTTCCTGCAAACTATGTATCCGACAAGATCAATTTTTTTATGTTGAGTGATATCGATTTGAATTTGAGAGAATCTTTCGATATTCATGTAAATGACCAACATTTATTGACTTTTAATACGAATGAAGATGGTACACTTTCTATAACCAATAATCCGGGTAATGGTGATGCCAAATATATCTTAGTGAGAAGAGATGGCAATGGTGATGGTATTGGAGCGTTACGTTTAACGGTTCCTACTTCCCTCGTTCAAAAAGGAAAGAGCGCTAAGATTAAAATCAAAGGGCATAAAAAGAATTCGAATTGCTGGCTCATGATTTTTAAAGCAACGGATGCTGTCGAGCGAATTAAAATGTCGGTTTCAGATGAAGCAGCATTTGTGATAAAGCAGAAGGATGAAATGTTATATGTTGATGCACCCACTCATTTTAATGGTAAACAAGTCTATCTGATTAGTGATGGTAAGAAAAGCGAAGTGAAAAAATTCAAAGCGCAAGGTGAATTGTCAAAAGTGTCGTTCAAAATAATGCCTCCAAAGAGCAGTTTTTCTATAGTTTATGAAGGAAATGAAATAGCCCTTAAATTTGAAAAAGGTGATGGTATTATGTCAAAAACCGATATAGAAGGAAAATATCTCTACCACCATAAAACTAATTATACTAATGATTGGTTTGCTTCCTTGACTAAATTGTACAAACCTGAGTTTTATGACACATTTAATAACTTTTTTGACAAGAAATATGAAAAAGGACTAGTTTCCATAATGAATTCAAGCCATCAAGATATTGCTTGGGTTGATCGTCCTGAAGTATGTATTATTCTAAGAGACACTTTATTATTGAAGCCAGTACTCAAAGATGCATTTATAAGAGATGATTATGGATTTGATATTGAAGACGGATTAATGTTGCGCGAATACATAGAAAGAAATCCCGAATCAGTGGAGCAGTTGACTACATTGCTAAATAAAAAACTTATTTCGGTAGGAGCAACCTATAATTGTCCGTATGAAGATATGTACGATGCCGAAGATCAAGTACGTCAATTGTACTTGGGTAAAAAATGGGTAAAAAAGACATTTGGTGGATATGATTCTAAAGTGTATTGGAATGTTGATGTACCTGGAAAGTCATTGCAAACACCCCAAATTCTCAAAAAAGCTGGGGTAGATTATATGATTATTAGCAGACACGCAAAGGGCATGTTTCATTGGCAAAGTCCAGATGGTAGTTCCGTATTTACGTATTCTCCAGGCCACTACGGAAATGATTTGCTATATCTTTCAAGAGACCTGAATAATAAAATGAAATATGGTGCAGAGCAAATTTTATATTGGGAAAATAATTTTGAAGGAGGCGAAATTCATACGCCGTTGCTATCGAGTCAAGATATGCTTCCAGCCATTGATTATTCTGATTTTATCAATTCATGGAATTCTTTTGATAGCTTGAAAGATGACGAGGGAGTAGAAAAAAGTGTATACCTGCCAAATATGGAACTCATGACAGTTGATGAATTTATGCCTTTAGCTGAAAAAAATGCAACCAAGATTGATACTATCTTAGGAGAACGCCCTAATGTTTGGGTTTATATTCATGGTCCAGGTCATCATGATGCTCTTACCGCGAGTAGAGAAGCTTCAAAATTACTTCCTGCTGCAGAAAAATTTCTTTCAATAGCTAATATTTTGGATCCAAAAATAATGCAATACCCTTTTGAGGAGTTTGATGAAGCTTGGCAGTCCAAGATATATCCTGACCATGGTTGGGGAGGTCATGATGGTGATATCACTGACAACCTATTTAAAGAGAATTTGGTAAAATCAAGAGTTATGGGGCAAAATCTTTTAGATAAAGGGATGGACTATATTTCCAGTAGAATTAAGAAAAATGAAAAAATTGGAATTCCAATAGTACTCTTCAATAGTCTATCTTGGAAAAGAACCGACCCTGTAACAACATCTGTTCAATTCGCTAAAGGAGATATGATAAATGCAAGTGTGCTTACTTCCGATAAGAAGAAAATCTCTACACAAACTAGTAACAAAGTGTATTATGATGATGGAAGTTTAAAAAGTGCGGATATTACTTTTATCGCCGAAAATATTCCTTCCATAGGATATACTACATATTACATCACCAATGACAAAACTGCCTCTTCAATAAAATCTAAAAACGCGAGTATTTCTTCCTATGAAAACCCTTATTACAAAATAGATTTTGGAAAAGGAGGTATAAATCAAGTTTTTGACAAAGAATTCAATAAAGAACTTTTTGTGACTGATAACTTTAAAGTTGGAGATGTTTTTACGATGCAATCCGTAGGTAATGGTGCTGGGGAATTTGGCGATATTCAGCAACCGAGTATGGAAGGTTTTGATAAAGTGAGTCAGCACAATTCTGAATGGGAAATTTTGGAAGATGGACCTGTATACACAAAATATAGATTAGAACAACAAATCTTACATTCCATAGTGAGACAAGATGTTACCTTATATCATAACTTGAAGAGGGTTTATTTCGATACAAGTTTACGAAATTGGTCAGGAGAATTGTATCGTGAGTTTAGAACTGCATTCCCTATTAATATGGACAATGTTGAAATTGCCCATGAAGTTCCTTTTGGAAGCGTTAGAGTAGGCAAGGACGAAATAAAATCAGCAGGCGAACGCTACACTCCATTAGGTAAAGATGTGCATCCAAGAGCAATTATTGATTGGATTTCATCGACAGATGATGCTATCTCCATTACATTGAGTTCTTCAGTTGCTGCTGCTGATTGGATAGATCCAACAGAAAATAGTGCTGGTAAAGCCGTTTTGCAGAATTTATTGTTGGCGAGCAGAACCTCTTGCCATTGGGAAGGAAACGAATACTCTCAAGCAGGAAATCATGATTATCACAATGTTTTAACATCAAACAAAGCAGGAAGTATTCAAGGTCAAAAAATAGCGAAACAAAAAAATGAACCTTTATATGTGGTTATACATCCAAATACTTCCAAAAAATCGTTCTTGCCAGAATCCTTGAGCTTTTTCTCTATAGATACCGACAATGTTATGATAACTACCATTAAAAAGGCTGAAGATTCTGAAGATATAATTGCACGTATGTACAATGTTAAAGATGGTAATGAAAAAGTGAATGTTTCATCTTATTTCGACATCGATTCATACAAGCATACCAATATTATTGAGGAGAATCCTACACCTGTATCTCCTGAATTAAAAGTTGGTAAATATGCTATTGAAACATTTAGTTTAGATATAAAGAAATAAATAATAAGTCAAATTATGAAAAATAATACCTCTTTATATTTAATTGGAATAAGTTTTGTATCAACTATTGGAGGCTTCCTTTTTGGGTATGATACTGCTGTCATTTCGGGGTGTAATACCTTTCTTGAAACTCATTTTGAGTTATCTCCGGCTATGCTTGGCTGGGTAGTATCTTCGGCATTATTAGGTACTATTTTAGGATGTGTTATCTCGGGTGCTATAACGGATAAATATGGTAGAAAAAAAGCACTCATTTTAGCTGCACTACTATTAACTATATCTGCATTTGGGTCTATGTTGCCACCTCAATTTTTAGGAAATCCTGATCACGCTTATTGGATTACTTCAAGTTCCGACGAAGCCTTTAAATTTTTGATTATTGTAAGGCTTATAGGAGGTATTGGCGTTGGGATAACATCAGTTGTTGCACCAATTTATATATCTGAATTAACATTGCCTGAGAGTAGGGGCAAAATGGTTTCACTTTACCAACTTTCTATTACACTTGGCATACTATTGGCTTTTTTGATTGATTGGATCGTTTTAAATCAAGCTGGTGAAAATGCAGGAGTTATTTCAAATCAAGCTTCCGGGTTTTTTAATTGGTTGTTTGTAGAAGAATTATGGCGGGGTATGTTTGCTACAGAAATTCCAATTGCAATAACATTTCTAATCCTTCTCTTTTTAGTACCTGAAAGCCCAAGATGGTTAGTCTCTAAAGGAAACTATGAAGAAGCAATGAAAACCATGGTAAAAATCGGTGGCGAAGCTAGTGCTAAACTTCAAATGATAGAAATAAAAGCAATGGTAAAAAATGAATCAGGAGGGTTCAAAGAATTATTACTTCCTTTTCTAAGAGTACCTTTATTAATAGGTATTTTGTTGCCAATGTTTGCACATCTCAGTGGTATAGCAGCCATTATGTATTTTGCTCCAAACATTATAAACGAGTCGATTCAAAGTGTCGAAAGTTCGTTTTTAGGAGCTGTTCTTGTCGGCGTTGTTAATTCTGCTTTTACTTTTGTAGCCATTATGAATATAGAAAAGTTTGGAAGACGAAAATTACTTTTAATTGGAATTACGGGAGCCTTCTTTTCATTGGCGGGAGTAGGTTTGCTATTTGCCTTAGGTTCAAAATATGTTATCATTCCGTTACTTTGTTATGTCGCTAGTTTTGCATTCTCCTTTGGACCAATAGTTTGGGTAATAATTAGCGAAATATTTCCTACTAGAGTTAGAGGTCTAGCCGTTTCCATTGGTAGTTTTTCTTTAATGGTTACAGGATTTTTTATAACCCTAACCAATCCTATATTAATAGAAACAATTAAACCCTCAGGAACATTTTTCCTTTATGCCTTATTAACACTTCCTGCAATTTGGTTTACGTGGAAATTTATTCCAGAAACGAAAGGAAAGACTTTAGAGGAAATTGAAAAATTTTGGATCGAGAAAACCAAAAAGAAATAAAAATGTTAGAAAAGCACTATATAAAAGAAGAAGGTTATCATCCCTTTTTGATTAGAGAAGGTTGGCAAGTAGCTCAATTAAATTATATAAAAGAGCAGCACATCGATAATATTTATCGAATTGATGCGCATCATGAAACAGATGAGGTATTTGTGTTGTTAAAAGGTAAAGCAGTATTGATTTTAGCTAGTATTAATGAGGATAACCCCATTTTTGAAGTAGAATTAATGAAACCTTTTATCACGTATAATATTCCGAAAAATGCATGGCATAATATTGCTATGGAGAAAGGCAGTGAAGTCTTAATTGTAGAAAAATCAAATACGCACTTAAACGATTTTTCCTACTTTAATTTATGTCAAGATAAGATTCAGCAGTTAAAAAAAATGGTTAAAGAAGTTTTAAAATAAATATCTAAAAAAAGTGGCAAGATGAAATTATGGAATAATGATAAAGAGTTATTTGAAATAGCTAAAAAAGAATTGTTTACAGCCTTAGTTGGCGATGTACTTGATAAATTGGGATACTTACACCAGTTTCTTTCGCCAAATATAAAACCGTTAAGAAAAGATATGGTTACAATTGGTCGTGCCATGACAGTATTGGAAGCAGATGTTTTTACAGAATCAGCTACTCAAACTAATAATCCAATGATGAAAAAACCATTTGGAATTATGTTTGAAGCTTTGGATAGTCTTAAAGAAAATGAGGTTTATATCTGTTCCGGATCCTCACCCAGATATGCACTTTGGGGCGGATTAATGAGTACAAGAGCTTTAAAACTAAAATCTGCCGGAGCTGTTGTTGACGGATATTCAAGGGATACCAATGAAATAGAAAAGTTGAATTTTCCAACTTTTTCATTAGGTACGTACGCTCAAGACCAAGGCCCAAGAGGAAAAGTAATTGATTATAGAGTACCTATTGAATTCAATGGAATACCTATAAATCCAGGAGATATTGTTTATGGGGATAGAGATGGGGTTTTGATTATACCACAGAAAGTAGAAAAAGAAGCTTTTGAAGGAGCAATTGAAAAAGCAAGAGGTGAAAAGTTAGTGCAAAAAGCTTTAGAAAATGGTATGAGTACTGTAGAGGCTTTTAAAAAGTTCGGAATCATGTAATCAGATTGAAAAATGAATAGAATAGATCTAAAAGGAAAAAAAGCCTTAGTAACAGGTGGCAGCCAAGGTATTGGTGCAGAAATTTGCAAACAAATGGCTTCATGCGGGGCCGATGTTTTTATCAATTATCATAGTAGTAAAGAAAAAGCCGAAATATTAGCGAGAGAAATTAAGGAAACTTATGGTGTCAATGTGGCTTATGGTAGGGCAAATGTTGCCAATAAAAGTGAAGTTGAGGCTTTATTTTTACAAATGGATAAAGAAATCGGCGCTATAGATATTTTAGTTAACAATGCCGGTTGCGAAAGCGTTGTTCATGTGTTGGATATGGAGGAGCAAGATTGGGATAATGTATTGAATGTAAATCTAAAAGGACCTTTTTTATGCTCCCAACAGGCCGCTCTTAGAATGGAAAAAAAAGGTAGCGGAGTGATCATTAATATTTCTTCTATTCATGATGCTGTGCCAAGAAAAGGATTGATTCATTATTGTTCTGCTAAGGCGGGACTTAAAATGTTTTCAAAATGCCTTTCATTGGAATTAGCCGATAAAAATATAAGAGTAGTTTCGATAGCACCTGGGGCAATTGAGACCAATATGAATCGAGACGAAATTGCCAATTTTGGGAAAGAGAAGTTTGAAAAATGGATTCCTCAGGGAAGAATAGGAAAAGTTTCTGATGTGGCCAATACCGTTGCTTTTATGGCAAGTGACTTGGCAAACTATATCAATGGGGCCGATATTTATATTGACGGGGCATATATGAACCATACTATTCAATATGACCCACGACCGCCTAGGAAAAATAAATAAACCCAGCACAATATGACGGAATCAAAAGTACTAAAAGGTATTGCCTGGGATCACCCAAGAGGTTATGAACCTCTTAGAGCTACATCGGCTGCATTTGCAAAAATGCACCCAGAGGTAGCTATTCATTGGGATATTCGTTCCTTAAAGGAGTTTGGGGATATGCCTATTGAAAACCTCATTGAATCCTACGATTTAATCACCATTGACCATCCTTATATGGGGCAAGCTTATGCCAATAAGCTCCTTTTGCCCATAGAAAAATTAATATCTAAACTTAGTTTTGGCAAATTGAAGGAGCAATCGGTTGGTGCAAGCTTCGAATCCTATATTTATAACGATCACCTATACGCATTATTGATAGATGCCGCTGCTATGGTCGCTGCTTTTAGGGACGATTTAATTCAACGATTGAATTTGAAACTTCCAAAAAAAAGGGCTGAACTAAATGGTTTTTATAAGAAATTACCAAGCGAGCACAAGGTTGCTTGGCCTTTATGTGCTACCGACCTTTGGTGTACTTTTCTGACAATATGCGCACAAGATGCGGGAAGAGATTTTATAAAGGATAGAACCATTGAAAAGCATTTAGGTATTCAAGTTTTGGATGAATTGAAACAACATTTGGAATACCTTCACCCCGAATCCATAAACTGGAATCCTATCCAAATTTTAAACCGTATGGGTGAAGATGATGAGTTAATCTATTCCCCTTTTTTATTCGGTTATACCAATTACTCTAGATTGGGATATGCTAAAAACATAGTGAATTTTGGGAATAGTCCCTCAAATCCCAAAACGAATGTTTCCACAATATTGGGTGGGGTGGGTCTTGCCATATCTACGCATTGTAAACATCAGGATTTGGCAGTGGCATATGTAAATTATGTGGCAAGCGCAGAAATACAAGAAGGAATTTATACAGAAAATGGTGGACAACCAGGGAATTTGATAGCATGGCAAAGTGCAACAAACAATGCGCTATGTAACGATTTTTTTGTCAACACCATGGAAACTATGAACAAAGCCTATGTGCGTCCTCAACACAAGGGATGGAATAAGTTTCAAGAACAGGGATCCGAGCTATTACATAACGGTTTGCTGAATAATATCCCCTCTGATAAAATCATTATGAACTTGAACCAATTGTATCAATCTATACCTTAATATGGAAACTACGTATAAAAATGTTACTATAACAATAAAAGATAATGTTGCAGTACTAAGCTTTAATCGTCCACTCCAGCTAAATGCTATGAATCGGGAAATGATGGACGAGATTATTGCCGGCATTGAAGCTATTAATGATAATAATGCAATACAAGTTGCCTTGATTCGCGGAGAAGGACGTGCCTTTATGGCAGGAGCGGATATCAAGGAATATGCCGGTCAAACTCCAGAGCAATTTAAATCATTTCAGGATCGAGGTATAAAATTATATGAGGCTATCGAAAATGCTTCCAAACCATGGATAGCTGCTGTAAACGGATTTGCCCTTGGTGGTGGTTTTGAAATTGCACTTTCCTGTGATTTGATTCTAGCTAGTGAAAACGCCAAAATGGGGCTTCCCGAAGTGTTTTTAAGTTTGGTTCCCGGTGGTGGAGGAACACAGCGTCTTATTCAAAAAATAGGTATTAACCGAGCAAAAGAAATGTTGTTTTTGGGCAGTCAGTATTCAGCAGAAAAATTATATGATTGGGGAATTGTAAATCAAGTTATAGCCGAAGATAAATTTGATGAAGAGGTAATACGATTTGCAGAAAAATTAACCAGAAGATCACCTTCAGCAATTAAAGAATTGAAAAGATTAGCACAATTAAGTCTTACAATGATTCCTTTTGACCAGAAAATTACGGAAGAAGGTAAAACGGTAACGAAACTTTTCTATAGTTCTGAAGCAAAAAAAGCCATTCAAGATTTTATAGACAAAACCTAAAAAATATGGAAATGTTGACTTTTTTTATTGGCAGTTATACAGAATACCCCATTCCAGGTTTTGGCGGTGTTGGGCACGGTATTTATACCGTTCAACTCAATACGGTAACAGGTGAACTTAATGTATTGTTCACAGAGAGTACCCGTAACCCTAGTTATTTAACCCTTAGCGATAATCAAAAGTATCTATATTGTATTACAGAGTTAGATGAAATGGAATCTCCAAAAGTGAGAGCCTTTAAGGTTAGGGAGAATTTTTCATTAGAATTCCTAAATGAGCAACCAATTGCTGGAGGATACCCTTGTCATGTAGTAGAACATCATAGTAATATATTGGTTGCCTGCTATGCTACTGGAAATGTTTTTCATTATTCTTTGGATTCTTCAGGAAAACTGTTACCAAAGGTAAACCAGTATGAGCATAAGGGTTCAAGTAGCAATGAAATGAGGCAAGAAGCAGCTCATACCCATCAGATAGCAGTGCATCCGAATGGTAGAGATATTTATGTATGTGATTTAGGAATTGATATGGTGAAAGCCTATCATTTTAAAGGGAATGATTTGGCTCCAAATGAGGTAAAGGATTGTAAAATTTCTAAAGGAAATGGACCACGTCATATGGTTTTTAATAGGGAAGGAGACTTAGCATATGTAATCAATGAGTTGA
>RCMY010000638.1_pt1 | contig 33170 bp, 28 predicted proteins | sample 2041341 | NCBI WGS metagenome assembly RCMY01 (sample SAMN09708234, study PRJNA481090) | Marine sediment metagenome, whole genome shotgun sequencing project. | reverse complement strand
GAGATGTCAGCGGTCGTTTTATAAATGTAACTTACGATAAAAAGAGCGGCGGCTTTAAGGGCGATTTGTTGACCGCTGCGGAGCTTGGAAGGCTTAAAACAGAGATAGACGGAATTTTGCGCGAAATGGCAAATTCTCTGAAGGCGGGAAATGTTGAGGTTCTCCCGTGCGAGAAAACAAAAGAAATCGGCGGTTCAACACGATGACCAGGGCGGGCCGATCATGCCATCGACGCCCCGTCGTGAGCGTCGGGAACGGTCCTGGCTCGGACGTGCCACCCTCGCCGTGCTGCTGCTCAGCCTCGGTGTCGCCACGCTCGGCGACGGCCTCGGCTGGTGGACGGTCTGGCTCGGTGACCTCGCCGCCGGTGGGTTGATCATCCTCGGAGCGGCCCTCGTCCTCGGGGCGTGGCGGGGGCGTGCCCGCTGGCTGTTCCTCGTCGCGCTGCTCATCCTGCCGGTCGCCATCGCCGGCAAGGCGTTCGACGGGCTCGGACTCCCGATGAGCGGAGCCTCCGGCGAGCGGGTCGTGCTGCCGGCCGTCGAGGACGGCCAGGCGATCCGGCACTTCGCCGGCGAGGTCACCGTCGATCTGAGCGAGATCCCGTACGGCCCGTCACCGGCCGGTGACGACGACACCTTCGAGGTCGATGTCGATCTCACCTTTGGTCAGGTGAACGTCTGGGTCCCGGAGGACATGCGGCTCGAGCTCGAGGCCTCCATCGGGGCCGGCGAGATCCGGACCGACCGGCAGGCCCGCGCCGGGGTCGGTGTGAGCATGTCGGAGGGCACCGGATCGGAGGCGTCAGGGCGGACGGTCCGTCTCCGGGTGAACGTCGGCGCCGGCCAGATCATCGTCCGGCGCGGGACCCCGACCGCCTCGACCTTCTCGATCACCGAACCCGACGAGACCGTCACCCTTGAGGAGATCCGCTGATGCGACGCCACGACTTCGACCCCCTCTCCTTCGTCCTCGGTCTGCTGGTGCTCGGCTCCGGCCTCGTCCTCGTCAGCGGTGACGGCATCGGGCGGTTCGTCGACGCTGTCTGGGTCGGCCCGGTCTTCGTGCTGGCCCTCGGCGGGGCGCTGCTCGCACAGACGGTCTCCCAGGCCCGTCGGGAGCGCATCGAGGAGCAGGCCGCCGCGACCCAGGTCGCCTTCACCTCCCCGGATGAGGACCCCGACCTCGCCGAGGCGCTGGACCTCGTCGTGACGACGACCACCTCGTCGGACACCGTCGAGCTCCCGCGCGACATCTGACGCACAGCTTGTGCGCCTGCGCGCCTGTCCGAGCTCACGTGGGGTGGTGTCGCGTGGGCGCGCATGGCTAGGCTCTCGCGGGAAGCGGCCCTCGCACGGCGCGTGGTGGCAGGCTCCCAGTCCAGTTCGTCATCGAACCGCGGAGTCGCGAAGTGCCAGCCACGATCATTGTCGGTGCCCAGTGGGGCGATGAGGGCAAGGGCAAGGCGACCGACCTGCTCGCCGAGCAGACCGATCTGGTCGTTCGCTACCAGGGCGGCAACAACGCCGGGCACACGGTCATCGTCGGCGACGAGGTGTTCAAGCTCCACCTCATCCCGTCGGGCGTGCTCTACCCCCACGTGACCCCGCTCATCGGCGATGGCGTCGTCGTGGACCCGGGCGTGCTCATCACCGAGCTCGACGGCCTCGACGCCCGCGGGATCGACGCCACGAACCGCGTCAAGATCTCCGGCAACGCCCACCTGATCATGCCGTACCACCGCGAGCTCGACATGCTCGTCGAGCGTCGCCTCGGCGCCGCCAAGCTCGGCACCACCAAGCGCGGCATCGGACCGTGCTACGCCGACAAGGCCTCACGCATCGGCCTGCGCTTCCAGGACCTCTTCGACGAGAAGATCTTCCGCCAGAAGCTCGAGGCCGCGCTCGAGATCAAGAACGAACAGCTCTCCAAGATCTACCACCGCCTCCCGATGGATGCCGAGGAGATCGCCGAGGAGTACCTCGCCTACGCCGACCGGCTCAAGCCGTGCCTCGTCGACTCGGTCGACCTGATCCACCGCGAGCTCGAGGCCGGCAAGAACATCATCCTCGAGGGCGCGCAGGGAACGCTGCTGGACCTCGACCACGGCACCTATCCGTTCGTGACGTCGTCGAACCCCGTCGCGGGCGGGGCGCTGACCGGCGCCGGGCTCGGCCCGAAGCACATCGACCAGGTCATCGGCATCACCAAGGCCTACGTGACCCGCGTCGGCGCTGGTCCGTTCCCGACCGAGCTGTTCGACACCGTCGGCGAGCAGATCACCGACGTCGGCGGCGAGTACGGCACGACCACGGGGCGCCGTCGTCGCGTCGGCTGGTTCGACGCCGTGCTGGCGCGCTACGCCAACCGCGTCAACGGCTTCACCGACATCTTCCTCACCAAGCTCGACGTCCTGTCGAACCTGGAGACCTTGAAGGTCGCGGTGGCGTACGAGTACGACGGCGAGCGCTACGAGCACTTCCCGCCCCACCAGTCGATCTTCCACCACGCGAAGCCCATCTACGAGGAGCTCCCCGGCTGGACCGAGGACATCACCGACGTGACGACGTTCGCGGACCTGCCGGCGAACGCACGCGCCTACGTCGAGTTCCTCGAGGAGCAGTCGCACGCCAAGATCACCTGGGTGAGCGTCGGTCCGAAGCGCACGCAGACCCTCGACAAGATCTGACCGACGCGCAGGAGCCCCGATGACGCGACGACTCGCCCCGCGACGACGAACTGGGGCCGTGCTCGGTCTGGTGCTCGGCGTGACCTCGCTCTTCGGGGCACCCGTGGCAACGGCTGCCGACGGGGCGTTGGTGGTCGGCGTTCCAGCGGTTGGCGAGCAGATCGTGATGATCGATGCGGTCGACGGTGCCCTGGCGACCGCCGAGGCCCTGCTGAGCTCGGCCGGAGGGGATCTGCTGCCCGGGCTGGATTCGATCGGGGTCGCTGCAGGCGTCGTCGACGGGGTGGAGCTCGCGGCGCTGGCCGCGCTGGCGGGTGTCTCGCGGATCGAGATCGACCAACCGCTCGTGGCGCACCTCGACACCTCGCACCAGGCCACGCGCGCCGCCGACGTCGTCGGGAAGACCGCAGCGCCCGGCGGCGGCACGCTGGACGGGGCCGGCGTCTCGGTCGCGATCATCGACTCGGGCGCGGACGGCACCCACCCCTTCTTCCAGCGCGACGGCGTGTCGAAGGTCCGCGTCAACCTGAACAACCTCTGCGTCGTCGGGTTCACCGGGGACAGCTGCTGGCAGCCGGCCAGCGGCAACGACTCCGACACCGACTCGTCCGGCGGCCACGGGACCCACGTCTCCGGCATCGCGGCCGGGGTGCCGTCGACGACGGGGCGCGGTGACCGCGTCGTCGGGGGGGCCCCGGGAGCGGATCTCGTGGTGCTCTCCACAGGAGCGGCGGCCGCCGTCTACGCGTCCAACGTCGCGTTCGAGTGGCTCGTCGCGCACCACGCCGACCCGTGCGGGAACGGCTCGTGCCCCCGGGTGCGCGTCGTCAACAACTCGTTCGGACCCGTTGGCGGCGGAGACTTCGACCCCGACTCCACGGTCACACGCCTGCAGCGAGAGCTCGTCGCGGCCGGCGTCGTCGTCGTCTGGGCGGCCGGCAACGACGGGGGCGACGGCAGCACCGACAACGTGAACCCGTCGTCGAAGGACCCGACGCCGGGGATCCTCAGCGTCGCGAACTACGACGACGCAGACACGGGCACCCCTGACGGGGCCCTGGCCGGCTCGTCGTCGCGCGGGAAGTCCGGATCGCCCCTCACCAACCCGGACATCTCCGCGCCGGGGACGCGCATCCTGTCGTCGTGCCGGATCCAGCTCGAGGGTTGTCAGGGCTCGTCAGCCGGCGACGCGAACTACTCGATCATCAGCGGGACGTCGATGGCTGCGCCGCACGTGGCGGGCTACGTCGCGGTCCTCTCCCAGGCGTTCCCCGCCGCCACGCCGGCCCAGATCGAGCAGGCGCTGTTGTCGTCGGCGCGGAAGTTCGGCGGGGCGTACGAGACGTCGTCCGATCCGCGCGCTGCGGGGACCGGATCGACATCGTTCGACCGCGGACACGGCCTCGTGGACCTCGCCGCCGCGTTGGCGGCGCTGGGCGGAGCGCCGGTTCCTCCCTCGCCCACGCCCACGGCTCCGCCGGTGGTCTCCGAGAACGTCACGCGGGTGTCGGGCTCGAACCGGATCGCGACGGCCGCCGCTGCTTCGCAGGCGACGCGGGCGTCGGCCTCCGTCGTGGTGATCGCGCGTTCCGACCAGTACGCCGACGCGCTTGCCGGTGGGCCGCTGGCCGCGTTGAACGGTGGCCCGCTGCTCCTCACGGGCTCGTCGTCGCTTGCGTCCACGACCCGATCGGAGATCCAGCGTCTGGGGGCCTCGACCGCGATCATGCTCGGCGGCGAGGCTGCGCTGTCGGCGAAGGTCCGCAGCGACCTGGTCGGGATGGGGCTGACGGTCCGGCGGATCGCGGGGGCGTCACGCTTCGAAACGGCCACGTTGGTCGCGGACGAGCTCGGCAACGTGTCGTCGGCCTTCGTCGTGGAGGGACGCAACGCGAACCCGTCCCGCGGCTGGCCCGACGCCGTGGCCGCCGGTGCTGCCGCTGCGACCGACACCGTCGACGCCGACCCACGCCCCGTCCTGCTCGTCACCGCCACGTCGCTGCCCGCCGACACGAAGTCCTGGCTCGCAGCGAACTCCGTCGCGGTGACGATCGTGGGCGGCACGGCCTCGGTGTCGTCATCGGTCGCGGACGAGATCCGTACCGTCGCCTCGTCGGTCACGCGGGTCTCCGGTGCGAACCGCTACGCCACCGCGTCCGCGGCGGCGCGCGCCGCCATCGCGCGCGGCGCCGATGCCAGGACGGTCGTGATCGCCACCGGCGCCGACTTCCCCGACGCGCTCGGAGCGGGCCCCTTGGTCGGCGCGCGGGGCGGCGTCCTGCTGCTCACCTTGCCGACGTCGCTCCCGGGCGACACGCGTGCCTTCCTCGACTCCCGCACGGACCTGTCGAAGATCTTGATCATGGGCGGCACATCCGCGGTGAGCGACGCGGTCCTCGCCGAGCTGTCGGCCTACGTCGACTGACGCCTCGTGCGGGGGTGGCGCGCCGACACTTGACGTGACGGGTTGTTCTAGCAATAATCAAATAATGCTGATCACGATCAACCCCTCCGACGACGTCGCGCTGCACGAGCAGATCGCGGCGGCGGTGCGGGGCGCGATCGCCGAAGGTCGTGTGGTGGCGGGTGAGCGGCTCCCGACGGCGCGTGATCTCGGTGCGAGCCTCGAGGTCAACATGCACACCGTTCTGCGGGCCTACCGGGCGCTGCAGGACGAGGGTCTCGTCGAGGTGAGGCGCGGACGTGGAGTGACGGTGCTCAAGGCCGCGGCCGGACGCGCATCGACGGTTCAGGCAGCGCAGGCGCTCGTCGCCGACTGCCGCAAGCACGGGATGGACCTGCACGAGGTCATCACGCTGATCACGGAGCAGTGGGCATGAACACCTCAGACATCAACGCGCGCGAGCCCGACCCTCGACCGGGTCGGGTGGCGCTGCGCAACCCCGTCGTCGTCGTGGCGGCGGTCGCCCTGCCGATGTCGATCGGCATCGCCGCGATGATCGCGCTGTCATCGAGCAGCCTGCCGGACCCGATCGCGAGTCACTTCGACGTCACCGGACGGCCCGACGGCAAGATGTCCATCGCTGCGATCACGATCCTGACCGGGTGGCTTCCGATCGTGATCGGGGTGGCGACCGCCGCCACGCTCGCGACCACCCGTCGCGTCGAATCGGCCCGGTTCGCACCGGTCCTGGCGGTCTTCCTCGCCTCGATGCTCGCGCTCATCGGAATCGTCACGGCCGCCGTCAACGACGGGGCGTCGACCTGGCAGGAAGCCGAGTCGATCGGCGGTGCGCAGCTGCTGTTGGTGATCGCCGTCCCGCTGGTCGCGATGGGGCTCGTGGCGAGGATCCTGGTCAAGGTCGTGCTGGAACCTCCGCACAGCGGGCGGGTGCTGCCGAGCGCAGGACTCGTCCCGGGCCAGCACGCCACCTGGACCGTCTCGGTGTCCACCAGATGGCTGCGCGCGATTGCGCTGTGCTTCGTGGTCTTCGGGGCCTGGCTCCAGTGGGTGCTGACGGGGCCGGTCGGCTTCGTGCTGGTGGTGATCGCCCTGCCGATCCTCGTGCTCGCGAGCTACCGGGTCACCGTTGACGCACGTGGTCTGCGGATCGGCCTCGGCCCGTTCGGCACGCCGACGCTGAGGTTCCCGATCGAGGAGATCCTGGCGGCCGAGGCGATCGACCTGCGACCGTCGGAATGGGGTGGCTGGGGATACCGGGGCTCGGTGAAGCTGATCCGTCGGGCCGCTCTGGTGTCACGCGCGGGCGAGGCGATCCGGCTCGAGCTCACCGAGGCCAGGCAGTTCGCGGTCACCTGCGACGACGCGGTCCTCGGCGCAGGCGTCCTCAACGATCTGATCGCGGCCCGCGCCACCGCCAGCTGAAGGGACGCGCGTCCGCTGCTGGTGCTGACTACCGTCTGCGCATGGAGCCATTCGCTGCCGCGCAGGCCGCCGCCCAGGCGATCGCCGAGCGCACCGGGGTCGAACGACACGACGTCCTCGTCGTGCTGGGATCGGGCTGGGCCGATGCCGTTGGTCGGCTCGGCGACGAGGTCGCGACGGTCTCCACGGCTGACCTTCCGGGCTTCCCTGCGTCGACGGTGGCCGGACACGGCGGCACGCTCAGGTCGCTCTCGGCGTGGGATCGCAAGGTCCTCGTCAGCCAGGGGCGCGTGCACCTCTACGAAGGCAACCCGGCGAGCGCGGTCGTCCATGGTGTTCGCGCCGCGATCCTGGCGGGGTGCCGCACGGTGATCCTGACGAACGCCGCAGGGTCACTGCGGGCAGACGTGGGACCCGGAAGCGCGGTGCTCATCAGTGATCACCTCAACATGCAGGGCGAGACGGCGCTCGACGGCCCCTTGGCCCCGCCGCCGTACGACACGCGGTTCGTCGACCAGAGCAACGTCTACAGCCCACGGCTCCGAGAGATCGCTCGAGAGGCAGCGACGGAACGTGGCGAGGTCGTCCATGACGGCGTCTACGCGGGCCTGCGCGGCCCGACCTACGAGACCCCGGCCGAGATCCGCATGCTGCGGACGATGGGGGCGGACCTCGTCGGCATGTCGACCGTCCTCGAAGCCCAGGCTGCGACCCACATGGGAGCCGAGGTCTTCGGCCTGTCGCTCGTGACGAACCTCGCAGCCGGGATGCAGGAGGCGCTCGATCATGGCGAGGTGCTGGACGCGGGGGCTGCCGCAGGCGGTCGCCTCGGACTGCTGCTCCGCGACGTCATCGATCGCAGCTGACCACGACGACAGGTCGACCCCGTGCCACGTGTTCACGCCCGCATCACCGTCGACGACCTGCGCCAGATGGCCGTCGCTTCCCCGCTCGAGGCGGCGCGGATCTGGACGGATCTGGATCCTGACCCGTCGACCAGCGCAACCGTGGTTTCGCAGATTGAGCGTGCACTCATCGCAGGATCTGACGCTTCGGGACAGATCGCAAGATGGTTCCAGGGGCGGATCGGCTTCGGAACGGCCGGGCTCCGCGCGGCCCTCGGGCCCGGACCGACGATGATGAACCGGATGGTCGTGCGCCAGACAACGGCGGGGCTCATGGAGTGGCTGCCGGAAGGGGCCACGGTCGTGGTCGCGCATGACCATCGGCACGGCTCCGCGGAGTTCGCGCACGACGTCGCAGGCGTCGTGTCTGCCGCCGGCGGCGTGGCCGTGCTGCGCACGAAGCTGACCCCGACGCCGATGCTCGCCTTCGCCGTCCGGCACCTCGGCGCCGACGCAGGCGTGCAGATCACCGCCAGCCACAACCCACCACAGGACAACGGCTACAAGCTCTACCTGGCCGATGGCGCCCAGCTCCCTCCTCCGCACGATGAGGCGATCGCGGAGGCGATCGATCGCGCCCCGCTGGCGCCGGCGATCGCGGAGGTGGCGCCCGACCCGCGGATGGGGGAGGCGCTGGACGCCGCCTACGTCGAGGCCATCGCCGCCATGATCGAGCAGCTGTGGCCGGTCGCTGAGCTCCTCGGCCACGTCGCGCCGGCGGTGTACTCCGCGATGCATGGGGTCGGCGGGGCGACGTTGTCACGCCTGTTCGCCCGGCTCGGACTGCCCGAACCGACGCAGGTTCCTGCACAGGCCGCACCTGACCCGGACTTCCCGACCGTGGACTTCCCGAACCCCGAGGAGCCCGGAGCCCTGGACCTGGCAATCGCGACGGCCACGGAGGTGCAGGCAGATCTGATCGTCGCGAACGATCCTGATGCTGACCGTTTGGCCGTTGCGATTGCAGGAGCGCACGGTGCTGTGCTCCTGACGGGGAACGAGGTCGGCGCGCTGCTCGGAGATGCCGTTCTGCGAGCGACGTCGGGAGCGGATCGCCTCGTCGCCACCACCGTGGTCTCGGGCGGCATGCTTTCCCGGATCGCGGCAGCCCACGGCGCCGAGTGCGCGACGACGCTGACCGGCTTCAAGTGGATCGTCCGACCTGGCCTCGAACGCCCCGATCGGCGGTTCGTGTTCGGGTATGAGGAAGCCATCGGGTTCGCGATCGGTGATGTCGTCCGGGACAAGGACGGGCTGTCCGCAGCCGCCGCGATCCGGCTCGTGGACGCCGGGCTCCGCGCGGACGGCCTCGACCTCACGGACCGGATGGCGGATCTCTCGAGATCCCATGGTCTGCACATCTCCGCGTTGTGGAACCACAGATTCTCTGGAATCGATGCTGCGCGATCCGCTGCGTCCGTGCTCGATCAGCTGCGGTCGGACCCCCCCGTTTCGGTGGGCGGTCGTCGCGTCATCGAGGTCGAGGATCTGGCCCTCGGTGAGACGCTCCCACCGACCGACGGGATCGTGATGCGGCTCGACGGCGACGTCCGCATCGTCGTGCGTCCGAGCGGTACCGAGCCGAAGGTCAAGGCCTACGTCGAGCTCGTCCAGCCGTTCGCCGGCGAGGATGGGGCTGCCTGGCTGGGCGCCCGCTCCCGCGGGCAGGAGGCGGTCGCAGAGATCGTCGAGGCGCTCGCCTCGTCGCTGAACGTGACTGGATGAACACGGCGGGCGCCAACGTCGCCGTGGAGTGAGCTCCTCCTTCTGTCCGGAATGCGTGCAGACAACGTGGTCCGCGCTCTAGCGTGCCGCTTCTTGCTTGCTACCTGACCACGCCTTCGAGGTGACCCCATGCAGACACGCGTTCTTCGAACCTTGTCGCTCGTCCTGCTCATGTTCCTTGCGCTGATCCCCGGGGTCGCCACCGCAGCGCCCACGTCGGAGTCCAGCCTCCCTGGCGGGGCAGCCACCGAGACCCGCCTCGCCGGTGAAGACCGGTTCGAGACCAGCGCAGCAGTCGCGCTCGCGGGCTACCCCTCCGGCGCCGACACCGTCATCATCGCGAACGCACGCAACTTCCCGGACGCGCTCGCAGCTGCGTTCCTCGCTGGCGCCGTCGACGCACCGATCCTCCTGGTCGAGCGCGACACCGTCACCGCAGCGACCACCGCCGCCCTCGCGACGCTGGCTCCGGACCGCGCGATCATCGTCGGCGGGTTCGCCGTCGTCTCGCTCGGCGTGGAGCTCATCCTCGAGGACACGATCACCGACGTCGACCGTGTCTCCGGCGCTGACCGGTACGCGACGATGGAGAAGATCATCGAGGAGGGGTTGAAGACGATGGCGATGGGCCTCGCCCCGGCGTTCGCCCCCGCCACCGGCATGAAGAAGACCGGCTTCCTCGCCACCGGCTCGCAGTTCCCGGACGCGCTCGCAGCTGGACCCGGTTCCTTCGCTGGCAGCCACCCGATCTTCCTGACCCGCGGTGACCGACTCCCGGACGAGACCCTCGCGGCGCTCCGTGACTCCGGTGTCGAGCAGGTCTACGTCCTGGGCGGCGAGGCCGCCATCTCCGGAGCCGTCATCACGCTGGTCGAGACCGAGGGCATCGCCACACAGCGTCTTGCTGGAGACGACCGCTACGAGACCGCCGTCAAGATCGCCACGAAGGTGCTCGAGCTCCTCGGCTGGGACGCCACCAACGTCGCGCTCGCCACGGGACGCAACTTCCCGGACGCGCTGACGCTGGCTCCGACGGCTGCCGGCCGCCAGGCGGTGCTCGTGCTCGTCAACCAGAACGACACCGGCGTGCAGACGTTCCAGTTCCTCCAGGGCATCTGTGGCGGGACCGACACGATCATCATCGCCGGCGGTGAGACCGTGGTGACGGCGGACACCGCCGCCCAGGCACGCCTCGCGACCGACTGCGCCGACATCATCACGCCGTTCGACGGCTCCAACGAGGACACCGCCGGTGACCCCGATGGTGCCGGCCTCGGGTCGCTGTGGATCAGCGGCAACAGCATCTGCTACTCGATCGCGATCACCGACGTGGCCATCGACAGCGGCATCGCTGCGCACATCCACGAGATCGACACGACGACGTCCAACCCGGTCGTCGCGACGCTCTCTGCGCCGAACAGCCGCGGGTTCTCCGTGGGTTGCCTCACCGACGCGGATGTGGCCAACGGCACCGTCGCCGCGCTCCGCGCAGAGATCGCCGACAACCCCGAGGACTACTACTTCAACGTCCACAACACGGTCTACCCGGCAGGTGCTGTCCGGGCGAACCTCAGCCTTGAGGGCGTCCGCGCCATGAGCGGTGCCAACGAGGTCAAGACGGACACCAACACCTCCCAGCCGCTGTTCGGGCAGGGTGACCTCGGGGCCAGCGGGCTCGCGAACGTGACCGTGTTCAGCGACCGGGTCTGCTATCAGGTCTCGGTCGCCGACCTCGCGTCGAACACCGTGGGCGTCCACATCCACCAGGGTCGCGTCGACACCAACGGCAACGTCGTCGTGGCGCTGCCGGTCGGTGGCGGTACGGACTTCACCCGCGGCGGCTGCGTCACGATCGCCCCGTCGCTGAGCCTCCAGCTCACGACCTCGCCGGAGGACTTCTACATCAACCTCCACACGGTGAACCACCCGGGCGGCGCGGTTCGCGCCCAGCTCGGAGCGGACATCACCGAGCGGATCGACGGCGACCAGGAGGTTCCGCCGAGCAGCGCCACTGGTGCTGGCAACTTCAACTTCCACGCGCTGGATGTTGACGGGGCCAACCAGACGGTCTGCTACTCGTGGACGATCTTCGGGACCATCGCGGCCGGTGACGCAACCATCAACGCGGCGCACATCCACGAGGCTGCAGAGGGCGTCAACGGCGGCGTCACCCTGACGCTCGTCGGAGCCGCGGGCAGCAGCGCGATGGCGAACGCGGCGTGCTTCACCGCTCCGACGGCGACGGTTGCCGAGATCCTCGCGGACCCGGCGGACTACTACACGAACCTGCACACCACGACCCACCCGGGCGGCGCGTACCGCGCGCAGCTCGGCTGAGGTTGCGATCCTGATGACGCCGGCACCCTCGTGGTGCCGGCGTCGTCCGTTCACCTCCCACGTCCTCGAGGGCCATCGATGATCGCGGACCATTCATCCGAACCGACCATCCACGAAGCTGCCCGCGAGGCGAAGCAGCCGATCGACGCGCTCGGAGCCCAACGGCTCTTCCCGACGGCGGAGCTCGCGGAGCAGTTCGGCGACCTGTCGTTCACCGTGCCGTACGCGATCGGCCGCCCCGGCCCAATCGCCCGGACCCCCCGCGTGACGACGTCGCTCCTCGGCGTCGTCCCGTTGCCGGAGGTCGAGGTCGCCTACGCGGCGGTCGAGGATCGGTCGTGGGACATCGACGACTTCTTCACGCAGTACGACGCGGTGTGCCAGCGGGTCGGCAGCCGGATCTTCGCGGGGTTCCACGCGGCTGGAGAGCTGGCAGAGCAGCTCTGGTTCATGCTGGACGGCGCCGACTACCTCGCTCGCCCCGTGGCGGCAGGCTGGGCGGACCTGCCACGTCCCGACGAGGACGGTGCTCGTCTCGAGCGAGCCCTCTCGACCCTGCGCGAGTACCGCTTCGACGGCCACCGCGCCGTCCTGGCCACGCATGGCCTGCTCGGCGTCGAAGGGATGTTGCTCACGGCGATCTGGCGCGAAGCCACGGACCGTGAGGCGACCGCCCGCATGTTCGGCTGGCTCGACGGCGACCTGATGCTCGGCATCGAGGCGCTCCAGACATCGGGGCGCATCGATGAGCAGGAGCAGCTCACGGAGCGCGGCCGTGCCGAGCGTGAGGCCATGGAGCGCGTCACGAACGCGCTCGCCGCAGATCCGTGGGACGCCGTCGAGGGCGACGAGCGCCGCGAGAGCCTGGATCTGCTGGCCGCTGCCGCGGCCCACGCCGCCTGACCCTTCGCCTGGGGCCTTGGCCGATCCGGTCAGGCGACGCCGAACTGCCGGTCGCCTGCGTCACCGAGGCCCGGGACGATGAACCCGACGTCGTTCAGTCGCTCATCCACCGACGCGGTGACGATCCGCAGGCCGGGCGTCTCGGAGAAGCCGGCCTCGGCGACCGTGGCGATCCCCTCGGGCGATGCCAGGATGCAGACCGCGACGATCGGGCCCGAGCTCCGCGCGGCGAGCATCTCCAGCGCGCTGATCAGCGAGCCGCCTGTGGCGAGCATCGGGTCGAGCAGCAGCACGCCCCGTCCGTCGAGGTCGTCCGGGATCGTGGAGACGTACGCGTCGGGGAGGAGCGTCTCCTCGTTGCGCTTCAGCCCCAGGAACCCGACCGGTGAGTCCGGCAGCATCCGGTGTACGGCCGAGAGCATCCCGAGCCCGGCGCGCAGGATCGGCACGATCATCGGCGGACGGGCGAGCTCGGCTCCGGCGGTGGGGCCGACCGGCGTCCTGATGTCGGTGACGCGGATGTGGAGGTCGCGCGTGGACTCGAGCACGAGCAGGTCGGTCAGCTCCTCGAGGGCCTGACGGAACGCCGACGGGGTCGTCCGCTCGTCCCGCAGGATCGAGAGACGGACCCTTGCCAGAGGGTGGTCGAGAACCGTGACGTTCATGCGCGCTCCGCTTGTGCAGATCAGGCCAACAGCCGCGTCGTCGACCGGCTCCGGGCAGTAGCGTAGGAGCCATGAGCACCTCCTTGACGACCCACGGATCCGACGCGTCCCGCACGTCGATGAGCTTCCCGGGCGGCACGACCCTGCCCGCGGTCGCCGTCGACGAGGTCGCGCTGCTCGCCCGCGCGAAGCAGCTCACCGGACGCTCGATCAAGAAGGCCTCCAAGGTCGCGGCGCTGGACCTCGCGATCCAGTGCATGGACCTCACCACGCTCGAGGGCACCGACACGCCGGGAAAGGTCCGGGCGTTGTGCGCGAAGGCCCGACAGCCGGACCCGACCGACCTCACGACACCCCGCGTCGCCGCGGTCTGCGTCTATCCGGAGCTGGTGCCCACCGCCGTCGAAGCGCTCCGCGGGACGGGGATCGGGATCGCCAGCGTTGCCGGCACCTTCCCGGCCGGGCTCGGCCCGATCGGGGTGCGTCTGGTCGAGATCGCGACCGCCGTCGAGCACGGCGCGACCGAGGTCGACATCGTCCTGAACCGCTCGGCGTTCCTCGCGGGCGACCTCCGTCGGGCGCACGACGAGATCGTCGCGGCCAAGGAGGCGTGCGGCGACGCCCACCTGAAGGTCATCCTCGAGACGGGCGAGCTCGGCTCCTACGATGCGATCCGGCTCGCATCCACCCTCTCCATGGTCGCTGGTGCGGACTTCATCAAGACCTCGACGGGCAAGATCGGCGAGTCGGCGACCCCGGCGAGCGCGCTCGTCATGTCCGAGGCGATCCGCGACTTCCACGACCAGACGGGCCGCGTCGTCGGGCTGAAGCTTGCCGGCGGGATCCGCACCGCGAAGCAGGCCTGGCAGTACCTCGCGCTGGTCGGCGAGACCCTCGGACCTGCGTGGCTGCATCCGGACCGCTTCCGGCTCGGCGCCTCCAGCCTGCTCAACGACGTGATCCTGCAGCGTCACCGCCTCGCGACCGGCCGCTACGCCGACCGCGACGGTCTCACCCTCGACTGACGGGGCCGCCAGATGACCGACAACTCCGAGCTCGTCCCCGCACCCGGCGCCGAGGCTGTCCTCGACTACGCCGCCGCGCCGCAGTCCACCGAGATGGTGCGTCTTCAGGCCTCCTACGGCCTGTTCATCGCCGGCGAGTTCGTCGAGCCCGCGAGCGGCGAGTACCTCCCGACGGTGTCCCCGTCGACGTTGCAGCCGCTCGCCGAGGTCGCCGTCGCGGACGCCACCGACGTCGACCGCGCCGTCACCGCCGCACGCGCCGCCTCCGAGGGGGCGTGGGGCAGCATGCCCGGCGCCGAGCGCGCGAAGTACCTGTACCGCCTCGCCCGGCTCGTTCAGGAGCGTGCGCGTGAGCTCGCCGTCGTCGAGTCGATGGACGGCGGCAAGCCGATCACGGAGTCGCGCGACGTCGACGTACCGCTCGCCGCCCACCACCTGTTCCACCACGCCGGCTGGGCCGACAAGCTCGGCTACGCGTTCCCCGGCCACCGCGCGAGCCCGCTCGGCGTCGCCGGCCAGATCATCCCGTGGAACTTCCCGCTGCTGATGGCGGCGTGGAAGATCGCCCCGGCGCTCGCCACCGGCAACACGGTCGTGCTGAAGCCGGCCGAGACGACGCCGCTGACCGCGCTGCTGCTCGGCGAGCTCCTCCAGGAGATCGACCTGCCGCCGGGCGTCGTCAACATCGTCACCGGCGCGGGGGAGACGGGGCGTGCGCTCGTCGAGCACGAGGGCGTCGACAAGATCGCGTTCACCGGATCGACGGCGGTCGGCAAGGGCATCCAGAGGACGCTCGCGGGGCGAGACACCCGGCTCACGCTCGAGCTCGGCGGCAAGGCCGCGAACATCGTCTTCGCCGACGCCGCGCTCGACCAGGCCGTCGAGGGGATCGTCCGCGGGATCTGGTTCAACCAGGGCCACGTCTGCTGCGCCGGCTCCCGTCTGCTCGTGCAGGAGTCGGTCGCCGAGGTCGTCGTCGAGAAGATCAAGCGCCGCATGGAGACGTTGATCGTCGGCGACCCGCTCGACAAGAACACCGACATCGGGGCGATCAACTCGCCCGAGCAGCTCGCCCGGATCACCTCGCTCGTCCAGTCCGGCGTCGACGAGGGCGCGACGATGTACCAGTCCTCCTGCGACCTCCCCGACACCGGCCTGTACTTCCGCCCGACGCTGTTCACCGACGTCGCCCAGTCCCACCGGATCGCCGTCGAGGAGATCTTCGGCCCGGTCCTGAGCGTGCTGACCTTCCGCACCGCCGCCGAGGCCGTCGAGAAGGCCAACAACACCACCTACGGCCTCAGCGCCGGGATCTGGACCGAGAAGGGCTCGCGGATCCTGTGGATGGCCGAGCGCATGAAGGCCGGCGTCGTCTGGGCGAACACCTTCAACCAGTTCGACCCGGCGGCCCCGTTCGGCGGGATGAAGCAGTCCGGCTTCGGCCGCGAAGGTGGCCGCGACGGCCTCGCCGCCTACCTCGATCTGCAGGACCGCGTCGCAGCGGGCAACTGATCTCAGACGCTCGGTCTCGCTCGTGCTCTTCAGCTCAGAACGAGCACCGGCGTCGGCGGGTCGGGGACGCCCAGCCACCGGCGATCCCGCGTGACGATCCGGTCGGCGCCGGCCCAGGCTGCGGTCGCGAAGTACAGCGCTTCGTACGCGGTGGCGTTGGCCCACCACGTCGCGCTGAGCTCGAGTACCGGGGGCGCGGCAACGCGGGCCAGAGGGAGGCGGCTCAGCGCCTGTGCCGCGGCTCGGCCGCGCGTGAGTCCGTCGGGGAGGTGAGCGGTCAACCGCCGCACTGCGTGGAGCACCTCGGCATCGATGTGGGCCGGCGCGAGCAGGTGATCGCCCCGGATGGTGGCTGCGACCGCGGGTGCGCCCGTGGTGTGCAGCAGGAGGGGAACGAGCACCGAGGCGTCGACGACGGTGCGCCTCACGCGACGTAGCCGTCGCCGACGTCGCCGTCTGCAGCGAGCACGACCTCGTCGGTCTGCGCATCCCACCCGCTGCCGACGGTGTCGCGAATCTCTTCCCCGCTGGGCTCATCGCCGCCCCACGCAGGGCCGCTGAGCACCGCGTCGAGCCAGGAGTCCAGCGTCGGGAGCGCCAGATCGACGTGGATCAGCCGCAGGACATAGTCGCGCATCGTCATCTGGCTCGCCTCGGCGCGTGCGCGGAGTCGTCGGTGGAGGTCGTCCGGAACGTTCTTGATGTGCAGGTTGCTGATGGCATCCTCCTTGGATGCTGGCAGCATGCCATCGCATGGTCGGGCTCGTCCACCCCCGCCGGAATGCTGTGGGCAGGGCTCGCAGCCCGGTCCCGCGATGAGCGTTAGCCTCGCGGTGTGTCGCAGCAACGGCCACCCAGGAGCAGCGCATGAGCCGCATCGCGGTCCGCAAGACCAGCAAGCTCTACATCGGCGGGGCGTTCCCGCGCTCGGAGTCCGGGCGCACGTTCCCGGTCGTCGGCCACGAGGGCACCACGCTCGCGCAGGCGTCGTGGGGCTCGCGCAAGGACATCCGCGACGCCGTCGCCGCCGCGCACAAGGCTGCTTCCGGCTGGGCTGGGCGCACCGCCTACAACCGCGGGCAGATCCTCTACCGGATCGCCGAGATCCTCGAAGGTCGTCGCACGCAGCTCATCGCTGAGCTGGCTCTGGTCTCGGGCGACGAAGCAGCCGCCGAGGCAGAGGTCGACGCAACCGTGGACCGATGGGTCTGGTACGCGGGCTGGTGCGACAAGATCGCGACGACGGCCGGCGGGGCGATCCCCGTCGCCGGGCCGTACTTCACGTTCACCGTCCCTGAGCCGGTCGGCGTCGTCGGGATCGTCGCCCCGTCCGAGGCCCCGCTGCTGGCGATGACGTCGCTGCTCGCCCCCGCGCTCGCGGGCGGCAACGTCGCGGTCGTCGTCCCGTCAAGCGTTGATCCGCTCGTCGCGATCACCTTCGCCGAGGTCCTCGCGACCTCCGACGTCCCCGGAGGCGTCGTGAACATCGTCACCGGCCACGTCGCGGAGCTCGCCCCGTGGCTCGCAGGCCACGGCGATGTCGACGCCCTCGACCTGACGGGCGTCACGGGCGAGGACCTGACCAGGTGCCGAGAGCTCGCGTCGGAGCACGTCGCGCAGTCCGTCCGGCGGACCCCGGAGTCCTGGGCCAGCGCTCACGGCCAGTCCCCGATGTGGATCACGGACCTCATGGAGACGAAGACGGTCTGGCACCCGAAGGGACGCTGAGCGGGCCGGATCGCCCGAAACCCGCCCGTCGACGTCCGCTGGGTGGCACGCTGTGAGAGGGAGCAGGTCGAACAAGGGGTCATCGTGGGTCGGATCGAAGAACTCGCAGAGCTGTTCGCCGGGGCAACGAGGGACGGCAAAGCCTCGCTGCTGGCGACCGCGGACACCCTCAAGGGCGTCGAGGTCGAGGACTTCCCGGCCCGTTCGCGACCGACCAACCCGCGCAACCGGCTCACCTCGCTCACCCAGTTCCGCCTCGCTGTCGGGGAGCTCGCCTTCCGCCCAGACCTCGAGTTCGTGACCCACGTCCGCCGCATCCCCGCCCCGGACGGCCACCTCGACGAGGACGTCTTCGTCGACGTCGCCGCCTGGTGCGAGAAGTCCGAGCTCGGCGACTCCCTCGCGGCGCTCGCCACCTTCGGGCTGCACAAGTCCTCGCTCGGCGCGGTCGACCCGGACCCGCTCTACGCCTCGCAGCGCATCGTTGCGGTCGTGCATGACATGGAAGGCGCCCTCCGAGCCTTCCGGTCGCGCCTGTCCGCACGGATCGACGCGGTGAACGTCCCGCTGCCGTCGAGCGACGTCCGTCAGGACCTCTCGTCGCTGCGCTACCGGATCCTCCGCGAGATGCTGTACAGCCAGCTCACGATCGAGGCGGACATCGCCGAGGACACGCTCTCGATCGCCTGACGATCCCCGCTCAGGGCGCGTCGGCTGGCCGTTTCAGGCGGTCACACGTGTGCAGGCGGTCGGCCGCTGGCCGACGAACGCCACGCACTGGTTGCAGGGCACACACGCGGAGTGCGAGATCTCGCCCGCCTCCAGCTTGCGGACGAAGTCGGCGTCGTGCACGAGCGCGCGGCCGAGGGCCACGAAGTCGAATCCGGCGTCCATCGCCCCGGTCATGCTCGCGAGGCGCGTGATCCCGCCGAGCAGCATCAGCGGGGTGTCGACGGCGGCGCGGACGGCGTCGGCGTGAGGTCGGAAGAAGGCCTCCGAGAACGGGTGGTCGCGCAGATAGACCTGGAGGGCGGCGCGCATGCCAGCCTTCCGGATCGCGGTCTTCTCCATCCCGGCGAGCTCCGTGCGGGGCGTGACGCCGCGCATGAGGAACATCGGCGACTTCGTCGTGTGCCCGCCGGTGAGCTGGATCGCGTCGACGGAGCCGTCGGAGGCGAACATCTTGGCGACCGCGACGCCTTCCTCGGCGGTCATCCCGCCGCGGAAGCCGTCGTCCATGTTCAGCTTGATCGTGACGGCAGCCCGCCCGTTGACCCGGTCGTGCACGGCGCGGGCGACCTCGCGCGGGAATCGGGCCCGGTTCTCGATGCTGCCGCCGTAAGAGTCCTTCCGGCGGTTCGTGTACGGCCCGAGGAACTGCGAGAGGAGGTAGCCGTGGCCGACGTGGACCTCGACGGAGTCGAACCCGGCTGCCACCGCGATCTCCGCGGCGTCGGCGTGCGCGTCACGACAGCGGGCAAGGTCCTCGGGCGTCATCTCCTTCGACCGCGTCATCGCCTTCGGGCTGAGGACGGCGGAGGGGCCCTCTGGGCGCGTCCCTGCCGCCCTCGGGTCGGCGAACCAGCCCGCGTGACCGAGCTGCACCTGGGCGGCCGCGCCCTCGGAGTGCATCGCATCGGTGAAGCGCTTCAGCGGGGCGACCATCGCTGGCGACATCGTGATCTGGTCGCGGAAGGTCAGCCCCTGCGACTCGACCGCGCAGTACGCGAGCGTCGTCATGCCGACACCGCCCGCCGCGATGGCCCGGTGCCACGCGATCAGCTCGTCGCTGACGGTGCCCTCCGGCGACATGGTCTCGAACGTCGCGGCCTTGACGATGCGGTTGCGCAAGGTCGCGGGGCCGAGCCTGGCCTCACCGAACAGGCGTGCCCGGGCGTCGGTGGAGGTCGTGGCCGCGCTCATGCCATCTCGGCGGCGAGCGCCTCGTAGCCCGGCTTGATCTGCTCGTTGATGATGCGCAGCCGGTCGTCGAACGGCCAGAACGCCGACTTCATCCCGTTGATCGTCAGCCAGCGGATGTCGTCGAGGTCGTAGCCGAACACGTCGACGAGGGTCGCGAACTCCTTCGTCATCGACGTTCCCGACATCAGCCGGTTGTCGGTGTTGACGGTGACGCGGAACTGGAGCTCGCGGAGCAGCCTGATCGGGTGCTGCTCGATCGAGGCCGCGGCCCCCGTGTGGACGTTGGACCACGGGCACATCTCGAGCGGGACCCGTCGGTCCCGGATCCAGGTCGCGATCCGGCCCAGGACGGGCACGCCGTCCTCGCCGATCGTGATGTCGTCGACGACGCGGACGCCGTGGCCGAGCCGCTCGGCGTTGCAGTAGGCGAGCGCCTCGTGGATCGACGGGAGCCCGAAGGCCTCGCCTGCGTGGATCGTGATGGGGAAGGACTCGCGCTGGCAGTGCTGGAACGCCGCGAGGTGGCGCGAGGGCGGGAACCCAGCCTCGGGCCCGGCGATGTCGAACCCGACGACCCCGTTGTCCCGGTGCTTGGTCGCGAGCTCGGCCATCTCCAACGTCAGCGCGGCCTGACGCAGCGCCGCGACGATCACGCCCGTGGTCAGCGTCTCGCCGCTGCCCTGATGCAGCCCCTCGACGACCGACTCGACGATCTCGTCGAGGGACAGGCCCATGTCGCGGTGCAGCTCCGGCGCGAACCGGATCTCCGCGTAGACGACCCCGTCCGCCGCAAGGTCTTCGGCGGCCTCACGCGCGATACGGGTCAGGTGTTCTCGGGTCTGCATGAGCGGCACGGTCTGCGCGAACCCGTCGAGGTAGCGCACCAGGTCGCGTTGGTTGGCGCCCTCGACGAACCACGCGGCGACCTCGTCCGGGTCATCGCTCGGCAGCCCCTCGACGCCGAGCTCCTTCGAGAGCTCGATGACGGTCGTGGGCCGGAGCCCACCGTCGAGGTGCTCGTGCAGCACCACCTTGGGTGCGCGTCGGATGATGTCGAGGGTGGGGCGTGTGCTCATGCCCAGATCTTACGCCGATCCACACGCCCCGCACGGCTGAGATGGGGCGACAACCAGCGCCCCGCGAGCAGGTCTCGTCGACGAGCCTCCGCCGTCACGGATGCCGCGCTTCCCGGTCCGCGCCCCGGGTTGTCGCCGCAACGGTGTCATACGCGGTTTCCTCGACATCTTCGCCCACGAGCTGGGTTCCACGACAACGCACGATCGTCCGGGACTGGTCAGCGGATGGTGTCGATGACCAGCTGACGTTCCGGGGTGGCCGTGCCGGGAGCCTCGAGGATCCAGCCGCCCTCGAGAGCACCGAGGGCGGCCGGGAACCGGGCCGCGTCGTCGGTGTGGAGCTCGAACAGGACCTGGCCCGCCGTGACGGGGTCGCCGACGGTGGCGTGCCAGATGACGCCGGCGGTGGCGCTGACCGAGGCTCCGGGAGTCGAGCGCCCCGCCCCGAGGTACCAGGCGGCCATGCCGACGCTCATCGGGTTGAGGTCGATCATGACCCCGTCGACCGGTGCGGTGACCGTCTCGACGTGGGCGGCGCGGGCGAGGACGGCATCAGGGTCGCCGCCCTGGGCGCGGATCATCCGGTCCCACACCGGCAGAGCACGCCCCGAGGCGAGGACCTGGGCGGGGTCGACCTCGAGGCCGGCCAGCAGCGTCATCTCGCGGGCGAGCTCCACGGTCACCTCGACGAGGTCCGACGGACCGCCGCCCCGCAGCACCTCCACGGCCTGGTTCACCTCGAGCGCGTTGCCGGCGGCGCGGCCGAGCGGGGTGTCCATGTCCGTGAGCAGGGCCGAGGTGCGGACGTCGTGGTCGGCGCCGATCGCGACCATCGTCGCGGCGAGCTCACGCGCGCGGTCGAGGTCCTGCATGAACGCCCCGCGGCCGACCTTCACGTCGAGCACGAGCGCCTCGGTGCCCTCGGCGATCTTCTTGCTCATGATCGACGACGCGATCAGCGGGATCGACTCGACGGTCGCGGTGACGTCACGCAGCGCGTAGAGCCGCTTGTCCGCCGGGGCGAGGTCCGGCCCCGCAGCACAGATGACCGCGCCGACCTCATCGAGCACCCGGATGAACTCGGCTCCGCTCAGGTCGGCCCGCCAGCCCGGGATCGACTCGAGCTTGTCGAGCGTGCCGCCGGTGTGGCCGAGCCCGCGCCCCGAGAGCTGCGGGACCGCTGCGCCGCAGGCGGCCATCAGCGGACACAGGATCAGCGACACGCCATCGCCGATTCCGCCGGTCGAGTGCTTGTCGACGCTGCGCCGGGTCAGCGAGGAGAGGTCGAGCCGCGTCCCGGACTCGACCATCGCCCGCGTCCAGGTCGAGAGCTCTGCCGGATCCATCCCGCGCCAGAAGATCGCCATGAGCAACGCGGCGACCTGTGCGTCCGGCGCCGACCCGTCGGTGACCCCGGCGATGATCCAGTGGATCTCGTCGTCGGCCAATCGCCCCCCGTCGCGCTTGCGGCGGATGAGCTCGGGCATCGCGAACGTGGCCATCGCGGCTCCTTCAGGCCCGGTGCAGGCGCGACGGGGTGAACGCCCAGGGGAGCAGCGCTCCGAGCGTCGTCGCGCCGTCCGGAGTGTCGACCAGCATCGTCATGTCGGCGAACTCGACGAGCAGCTGGCGGCAGCGGCCACACGGTGGTATCGCGACCCCGTCAGCGTCCACGGCGATGAAGGCCAGCAGTCGACCTCCGCCGGTACGGGCGAGCTCGCCGACGAGCCCGCACTCAGCGCACAACGTCAGCCCGTAGGAGGCGTTCTCGACGTTGCAGCCGGAGACGATCCGGCCGTCGTCGACGAGCGCCGCCGCCCCGACGGGATAGCTCGAGTACGGCGCGTAGGCCCCGGCCCTTGCGGCGACGGCGGCAGCGCGCAGCTCGGCCCAGTCGACGGTCAGCTCGGTGCTCACGGGTACGGCTTCCCCTCGGCGGCGGGCGGACGCGCAGCCCCGACGAAGCCCGCCACCGCGATCACGGTCACGAGGTACGGCGCCATCTGGAGGAACTGCGACGGGACCGGCGAGCCGAGGATCGCGAGCGCCGGCTGGAGCGACTCGGCGAAGCCGAACAGCAGCGCCGCGATCATCGCCCCGACGGGGCGGTAGCGCCCGAACAGCACCGCGGCGAGCGCGATGAAGCCGCGCCCCGAGGTCATGTTCTCCTCGAACGAGCCGGTCGATCCCAGCGTGAAGTACGCGCCTGCGAGCCCGGCCATCGCCCCGCCCAGCATGACCGCGAGGTAGCGGGTCCGTGGCACGTTGATGCCGACGGTGTCCGCGGCTTTCGGGTGCTCGCCGGCCGCGCGAAGGCGCAGGCCCCAGCGCGTCCGGAAGAGCGCGAACGTGAACCACGCGACCGACGCGTACATCGCGTAGACGAAGATCGACTGGTTGAACAGGATCGGGCCGATGACGGGGATGTCGGCGAGCAGGGGCGGCGACAGCTTGTGGAACGTGCCGGCGCGAACGAGCTCGCGGTCGATCGAGCCGAGCTGCTTCGCGACGAACGCGGTGAGCCCGGCGGCGAGGATGTTGACCGCGGTGCCGCCGATGATCTGGTCGACGCGGTAGCGGATGGAGAGCACTGCGAGGGCGAGCCCGGCGAGCGCCCCGGCCAGGATCGCCGCCCCGAGACCGATGTACAGGTTCGACGCGACGCTGCCCACGACCGCACCCGCGAAGGCCGCGGTCAGCATCATCCCCTCGATGGCGATGTTGATGATGCCGGAGCGTTCGCAGAGGATCCCGGCGATCGCCCCGAGCGTGAGCGGGGTGGCGCGGACCATCGTCTGCTGAAGCATCCCGACGAATCCGATCGAGTCACCGCGTGCCGAGTAGGCGAGGAACGCGAGGACGAAGGCGACGCCAACGACGGTGCCGACGGCCACCGTCGCGCGGCCGAACCCTCGGATCAGCTGGAAGACGCCGAGACCGACGCAGAGCGCGCCGAGCATGATCCCGGTCGAGCGGGTGGGGACGCTGAGGTCGGGGACCTGGAACGACGTCCCCCGCACGTTCATGCGGAACTCGCTGGTCACGCCCCCCTCGGCGTTGAGCCCGTAGAACCAGAACGCGGTCAGCCCCGCGGCCAGGAAGACCAGCCCGATGGTGCGGGCGCGACGCTTCGCGCGGGCCTCCGGGGAGGCCGTGCTCGCGCGGACGGTGGGGCCGGTCCCTGCAACGGGTGTCGCGGTCGACATCAGGACCCCCATCCGAGGTTGAGGCCGAGCCCTTGGTCTCCCGTGTCCTTGACCCGGTAGAGCGCGCGGACGAGCGCAGGCGCGGCGACGAACACGATGACGAGGCCCTGCACGACGACGATGATGTCGATCGGCGTCTGGGTGCTGGCCTGCATCGCGACGGCTCCGGTGCGCAGGGCGCCGAAGAGCACGGCGGCGGCTGCGACACCGACGGGGCGTGCCCGTCCAAGCAGCGCCAGCGCGATCGCGTCGAAGCCGATGTTCGGGAAGACCCCGGAGAACGTGTACTCGACGCCGAGCAGGTTGGACGCGCCCGCGAGCCCGGACAGCCCGCCGGCCAGCGACATCGAGAGGATCCACGTCGCCCCGACGCCCATCCCGGCGTAGGTCGCGGCATGCGAGTTCGCCCCGACGGAACGCACCCGGAACCCGCCGGTGGTCCGGTTCAGGAAGAACGCGACCAGCACGATCGCGGCGATCGCGAGCAGCAGCGACCACGAGAGCCGATCGGTGATCTTCGGCAGCCGTGCCGACTCGGCGACGATCTTCGAGATCGGGTCGTTGCGGCCCTCACGCTGGAACGTCGAGGTGGTGAGCAGGAAGTCGGCGGTCCGCACGGCCACGAAGTTCAGCATGATGGTCGTGATGACCTCGTGTGCTCCGGTCCGCGCCTTCAGCAGCCCGACGATCCCGCCCCAGAGCGCTCCGCCGAGGAAGCCGGCGATCACGGCGAGCGGGAGGTGGATGATCGCGGGAAGGACAAGGTTCGTCGCGACGAACGCCGCAGCGACGGTCCCGGAGACGATCTGGCCGAACGCCCCGATGTTGAACAGCCCGGCCTGGAACGCGAGCGCGACGGACAGCCCCGCAAAGCACAGCGGGACGGCGTTGACGAGCGTCTCGGCGAAGGCGGAGCGGGATCCGACCGAGCCGGTGACCAGTGACTGGATCGCGTCGAGCGCTCCGGCGAAGCCGGCTTCGGGCGCGGTGAGCCAGATGAGCAGCCCGCCGATGACGAGCGACGTGAAGATGCCGAGCACCGGGACGACCATCGAACGGGCGGTGGCGCGCAGCCGCTCGGCCATCGGGGTCCCTGCAGGGGCGGGGCCTCCGATCGGCGGGCCGGGCGTACCGTCGAGCGGATCCTCGATCGTCGGCTCGTTGGCGGCGGGTGGGGGCGTCAGCTCGCTCATGACGTCGCCCCTGCGGTCGGGGCGGTCTCCCGATGGCCGGCCATCAGCAGGCCGAGGCGTTCACGGGTTGCGTCGGCCTGGTCGAGGATGCCGACGATCTCGCCCTCGTACATCACGACGATTCGGTCGCCGAGGGCCAGGACCTCATCGAGCTCGGTCGAGACGATCAGCACGCCCCGCCCTTCGTCGCGCAGCCGGACGATCTGGCCGTGGATGTACTGGATGGAGCCCACGTCGAGGCCGCGGGTGGGCTGTGAGGCGACCAGCAGCCGATGGGCGTGGTCGAACTCGCGCGCGACGATGACCTTCTGTTGGTTGCCGCCGGACAGCGTCCCGGCGTGGGCGTCGATGTTCGTCGGCCGGATGTCGAAGTCGGCGACGGCCTGATGGGCGAAGCCGACGATCGCCGGGCGGTCGTGGACGACGCGGTTGGTGGTGAAGCGCTCGTCGGTCCACGTGTTGAGGATCAGGTTGTCCTGGACGGGGAACGTGCCGATGAGCCCGTCGACCTGACGGTCCTCCGGGACGTGGGCGATCCCGCGGGCGAACAGCTCGTGTGAGCCGAGGCCGGTGACGTCCTCGCCCTCGAGCGTGATCGTGCCGGCGCTCGGCGTCGCGAGGCCGGTGATCGCGCGGGCGAGCTCGGTCTGCCCGTTGCCCTGCACACCGGCGACGACGACGATCTCGCCGCGGTGCACGGTCAGGTCGAGGCCGCCACGCGCGCCGACGGCGCGATGCCCGTGGGCGTTGTCCACCACCAGCCCGCGGACCTCGAGCACGGGCTCGCCGGGCGTGGCCGGCGCCTTGTCGACGGTGAGCTTGACCTCGCGTCCCACCATCATGGTCGCGAGCTGCTGCTTGGTGACCTCGCGGGGGTTGGCTTCTCCGACGACCCGCCCGCGCCGCAGCACGATGACCCGGTCGGCGATCGCGCGGATCTCGGCCAGCTTGTGGGTGATGAAGATGATCGACTTGCCGGCGTCCCTGAGGGATCGGACGATCTCGATGAACTCGTCGATCTCGGCGGGCGTCAGGACGGCGGTCGGCTCGTCGAGGATGAGGCAGTCCGCGTCGCGGTAGAGCGCCTTGAGGATCTCGGCGCGCTGCTGGACGCCGACGGGCAGGTCTTCGACGAGCGCGTCCGGGTCGACGTGCAGGGAGTACCGCTCGGCGAGCTCGGTGATGCGGCGCCGGGCTTCCTCGACGTCGAGCTTGCCGAACCGCCCGGTCGGCTCGACGCCGAGCATCAGGTTCTCCGCGACCGTGAAGACGGGGACGAGCATGAAGTGCTGGTGAACCATCCCGATGCCTGCGTCGATCGCATCGTTCGGGCCTCGGAAGCTGACGGGGACGCCGTCGAGGAGGATCTGTCCCTCCTCCTGCTGGTAGAGCCCGTAGAGGCAGTTCATCAGCGTCGACTTGCCGGCGCCGTTCTCGCCGAGCAGCCCAAGGACCTCGCCAGCCTCGACGGTCAGATCGACGTCCTCGTTCGCGATGACCCCACCAGGGAACCGTTTGGTGACTCCCTTGAGCTCGACCTTCACACGCGCTCCCGACCTGCCGACATCACATTTCCGCGAGCCTACGAGAACACCGCCCCGACTTCCGCGCAAACGGCTGCGAGGGCTCACCGGATCAGGCGGATGTCGACGTCGATCCCGCGTTCGGTCCCAGCATGGCGTGACCTGCTGTGGTGGATCTTCCCTCCAGGAGGGCGTCGTCTTTCCGCCACTTTCCGTGATGGCCTCCACTCTGTGTGGTTGCGGCCGACACGGGAGGAGTGACGTGGTCGGGCCACACCGACCGCGGTCCTCGAGCCGTCGCGTCGCCGCGCTGGAACGGCGCGACATCACTCGGGAACGTCGACGGGGACCGGCAGATGCCGGTCCCCGTCGATGTGTGCAGCGTGTCGCGGCGCGTGGCTCGCGAAGCGCCGACTCCGTGATCAGAGGTCCGCGAGGACCAGCTCACCGTCGATGATCTGCTGGCGGATCTCCGCGAGCTCGGTCTCGATGTCGGCGTCGATCGGGAACGTGGTGAACGGCGCGATGCCGACTCCGTCGTTCGCGAGCGTGCCGGCGTAGAACGTCGACGCGAACTCACCGTCGAGGGCGTCCTCGACCGCGGCGAACACAGCGTTGTCCATCTTCTTCTGCACGGACGTGAAGATCAGGTCGCAGTCGTCGGTGCTCAGGCAGCCGTCGGTGTCGACCCAGACGATCTTGGTGCCGTCGTTCTCACGGGCGGCCGCGAGGCTGCCCAGACCGACCGGACCGGCGACCGGCATGATGATGTCGGCGTTGCCGTCGATCAGGGTCTCGGTGAACGTCTTGCCCTTGTCCTGGTCCTCGAAGTCCCCGGTGAAGAGGCCCTCGGAGCCGTCCCAGCCCTTGAGCTCGACCGACGCGTCGTGGACGTCGTTGTAGTGGTTCATGCCCTTCAGGAACCCGTCCATGAAGATGGTCACCGGCGGGATGTTGATGCCGCCGTAGGTGCCGAGCACGCCCGTCTCCGTGGCGGAGGCCGCCGCGTATCCGGCGAGGAACGCGGCCTCGTCGGTGTTGAAGACCATCACGCGGAGGTTGTCGTAGGACGTCTCGTAGGCGAAGTCGACGATCGCGAAGTTCGTGTCGGGGTTGGCCAGGGCGGCGGCCTCGGTGGCGTCACCGAGGAGGAAGCCGACCGTGACGATGATCCCGCAGTCCTCGGCGAGGAACGCGTTGATGTTCGGCTCGAAGTCCGATGTCTGGCCGGACTCTGCGACCTTGGCCGTGACGCCGGCGAGGTCGTCCTCGGCCCTGAGGATGCCGTCGTAGGCGGTCTGGTTGAAGGAACGGTCATCGACGCCGCCGGTGTCGGTCACCTGGCAGGCGGCGAAGGCCATCTCGGACTCGGACTCGGACGCGGTCTCGCTGGGCGAGGCGCTCTCCGTCGGCGTGTCGGTCTCGGTCGGCTCTGCGGTCGTGTCGCCGCCACAGGCGGCGAGGGCCATCGCGGAGGCGAGGGTGGCTGCGGCGTAACGAGTCCGGCGCTTGCTGAGCATGCTGGTCACTGGCGTCTCCTGATCGGGCGATACGACGCGGTTCGCCGCGCACACTACAGCGGTCGTAGGTGCCGTTCGAACCAGTTCGTGCCGATGCGCCGAGATGCTCGCCGTGCGCTCGCCTCGGCTTCTTGGCCGATCGGCCAGCCCGAACGGGCCGGGCCCGGTCGCGTTGACGCGACCGGGCCCGGTGCATGAAGCGCGTGGGACCTACTCGGTGCCGGCGTTGAGGGCCGGACCCACGAGGTCCACGATCGCCTGCCCGACGGCAGCCTCCCCACCGACGACCAGAACACGGTCAACACGACCACCGATGGTCTCCAGCAGCGCCTCGACGCTCGCGGGGATCTCGGTGCCCGTTCCGGGCACGGTGACCATGAGCTCACCGCGCGCCGCTGCAGCAGCGCCACCGGCGAGGGCGTCGGGGTACGCGGTCCCGGTGGCGAGCCACACGGTTCCCGTCGAGGCACCCGCGGTGAACGCGTCCTCGACGATGCTGGCCATGGTCTCCCAGCGGTCCGCGCCGGCGTGGGCACGGGTCGCGGGGGCAGCACCGTTGGCGGCGTCGGCCGCGGTGATGACCGCGTCCGAGACGGCGTTGACCCCACCCGCGACGAAGACCTCAGCGGCGAGCTGGCCGAGCTCCGCCGCCGTCGACGCGGGGAGCGTCGACGTGCGGGTCAGCAGGATCGGTCGACGGGTGATGCCCGCGAGGCTCGACAGGCTGAGCGCGTCGGCGAAGCCGCCGGTCGGCTCGCCGGCCTTGGCGCCCTGCGCGAGGTGGACGCCGTCAGGCGTGCGCCCGAGCGCGGTCTCCAGCGCGTCCGAGATCGCGACCGCCGTCGCGTAGCGGTCATCGCCCTGCAGGCGCGTTGCGGTGGTGACGCCGGTCTTCGCGATGATCGCGTCGACGGTGCTCTGGTCCACGGCCGCATCGCCGCCGAGGACGATCGCGGTCGTCGCACCGAGACGGTTGATCTCCGCGACGACGGACGCGGCGACGGTGTCACGACGCACCAGCAGGACCGGCGCCTTCAGCTCGGCCGCGAGCGGCGCGGCGACGAGCGCGTCGGCGAAGTTCTGCCCGGTCGCGATCAGGACCGTGGAGGCCCCGTCAGGGAACGCCAGCGCGCTGACCGCAGCAGCCGACCCGTAGCGGTCCTCACCGCTGGCGCGCGTCGTCGCGACGTCGCAGCGCGGGACTGCGCCTGCGGAGTCGGCGGGTCCGGCGATCGCCGGGAAGGTCCGTCCGGACAGGCCCCAGAGGCCCTGGAAGGTCGCGAACTGGCTGGCGGTGGTGGTCCCGAAGAACGGGAAGTACAGGCCCCCGCGCTCGCTGGCCGCGACATCGCAGCCCAGCTGGAAGCTGAGCAAGGACGTGCGTGCGTTGCCGTCCGTCTCGACCCAACGACCGGCCGTCGGCGACTCACCACCGGCGATGATGGCCTGGATCGCGAGGGCCGTGGAGTTCGGGTTGCCGCCTCCGAAGCCTCCGTCGTCATCCTGCTTGTCGTCGAGGTAGGTCAACGCTGCGGCGACCGACGCGTCGATGTCGGTCCCGAGCGCGATGCCCTCGAAGGTCGGGGTCGCGGCGACGAGCGCCTGAACGGCGAGGCCCGTGGCGTCGATGGAGTCCGACGGACCGAAGTCACCCAGGCAGGCGTCGGCGACGTCCGCGGTGCGGGCGGCGGCGTCACGGTTCGCGAAGCCGCCGTTGGCGCACTGCTGGTCGAGCAGCCACGTGATGGCGTCCGCGGGGACGATCCCGCCGAGGCCGAGGATCGCGAAGGCCTGCTGGGTGGTCTGGCCGAAGCCGTTGAAGTCGGAGTCGGCGTCGAGGTAGGCGCCCTGCTCGTCTCCCGAGGCGCGCAGCACGGCCTCGAGCTCAGCCGTGAAGTCGCGGCCCGTCGTGGTCGTGTCGATGGCACGCTCGAGGAGCAGCACCTTGCCGAGCCGTCCACCCTGGCCACCGGAGAGGCCGTCGACGAGGTAGTCGTCGATGTTGTCCTGGACGAACTTGGTGGCGTTGAGGACGATCGGCTCCTCGGCGCCACCGGCGGAGGCGATGCCGAGCAGCCCTTCGATGGTCGTGCTGATGTCGGGGGTCTCACCGTCGAAGCCGAGGACGTAGCCGTCGGTCAGCTGGGTGAGCGCCCAGCTGCGGGCGTACGCGGCAGCGGTGATGGAGCTCGTGGTCGGGGGGCCGGAGGCGGGCGGTGCCGCGGAGGCGGCGGGCGCGAGCAGCGCTGCGGAGAGCGCACCGGCCAGCATGACGGACAAGGGTCGTTGCATCGAGAGATCCTGATCGTGAGTGGGAGCGTCACGACCGGCAGCCGACTCGACGTCGGTTGTAAACGGGCGCGCGGAGCTCCGTGCCGCGTTCCTCGGCGGCTTCGGTGAGCTGTTCAGCGCCAGGCAGCGGTCTTCGGGCTCGCTCTCGGGACCAGGGATCTCGAGAGCCCACCGTTGCGGGACAGCGCCGGATTCTGACCGGCTTCCCCACGACCTGGCGTGCACGTTCGCGCGACCAGGGAGGCCGCGCGGTGGCCGACGCTAGCAGCGCGGCTCGGCGTCGACGAAGCGTGAGGTGGGGTCGAGCCGGTCGGTGTGGCGACGCAGGACACGCAGGACCGTGGTCGCCGTCAACAGGATCAGCACGACGTTCGCGATCGCCCCGGCGGCGTCCCACGCGAGCGACGTCGTGACGTAGAAGGACCAGTAGCGCTCGGCGACCTCGGCCGGCGTCAGGCCTGACGCGTAGGACAGCGCCCCGCCGTCGCGCACGAACGGCCAGAAGCTGAGGTTCAGGATCGCCCCGTACAGGAAGCCCCAGAGCCAGCCGTAGGTTGCGAGCGCCAGCACCTCCACGCGTCGCGGTGCGCGTTGCGTGAGCATCCCCAGCCAGCCGGCCCCCGCCCCCATCGCCGCGAGCCCGAGCATCTGGAACGGCAGGTACGGCGTGACGCCGGCGGTCAGCAGCGCGCTGACGGACATGCTCGTCAGGCCCAGCAAGGTCCCGAAACGCGGCCCGTACGCGGCGGCCGCGAGGATGACGAGAAAGAAGATCCCGGATCCGCCGGCGGGCAGGTCGAGGAGCCGCAAGAGGCCGCTGAGGCTTGCGAGCACGCCGAGGACCGCGATCGTCGCGGCCGTGATCTGGCCCCGTCTCACCTCAAGCGCGAGCGCCACGACCACGAGGCCGGTGATCGCCCCGGCGAGCAGGCTCGCGTCGGCGCGGGCAAGGACCCCGCTCGCGGTGGCGGCGTCGCTGGCGAGCAACGGCCAGGCGAAGCCGGCGATGCCGAGGATCGCGATCAACAGGTAGGTGGAGCGCTCCAGCAGCCGGCTGCCGAGCGTGCTCGGCGCGGCGCCGTGCTCTGGCGGTGTCGTCCGCGACGGGGTGAGCGTGGCGGTCATGGGCGGCCCTCGACGGCACGGCGAACCTCGTCGACCGTCAGCGCTGGTGGCAACACCCGCAGCACGGCGGGCGCGAACAACGAGTTCGCGAGGACGTCGCGCGCCCTGCCGTCCGCGACGACCTCGCCGTCACCCAGGATGACGACGCGGGTCGCGACGCGGGCTGCGAGCTCCACGTCATGGGTGGCCAGCACGACCGCCCCACCAGACGCCGCGTGTGACGCGAGCAGCACTTCGAGGTGGTCCATCGCCGCGGAGTCCATGCCGCGGGTGGGCTCGTCGAGGAGGAGGACGTCCGGCGCCCCGACGGCGACCGCCGCGATCGCGACGCGCTGACGCTGACCACCCGAGAGGCTTCGCGGGTGGCGCTCGGCGAGCTCATCCAGGCCAAGGCGGGCGAGGAGGTCTTCGACGGCGGCCTCATCACGTCGGCCGAGGAGCTGGAGCGTGGTGCGGACCTCGTCGCGGACCGTGCTCGCGTGCAGGAGCGCGCCCGGATCCTGCGGGACGTAGGCGACGGTCGCCGTGCCGGTCCGGCGTCCGACGTCAGGCGTCGCGATCCCGGCGATGACCCGCAGGGCGGTGGTCTTGCCGGCGCCGTTGCGCCCCATGAGCGCGATGACCTCGCCCTGGTGGACTGCCAGGCCGACGCGATCGACGGCTGGACGCGCCGCACCGCGATGTGTGACGGTCACGCGCTCGAGCCCGACGAGCCGGACGCCGGGGGTCGCAGCCGGATCTGGCCTGGTGGGCGCCGGGAGGATCGGGGCGGGCGTGTGGCGGGCAGCTCTGCGGGCCTCGCGCACGGTCAGCGGGAGCGGGCTCCAGCCGAGGAGACGACCGAGCCGGGTGACCTGCGGGGCGCCGGGCAGATCGGCGAAGACGTCGCGGGGGGTGCCGGTCTCGTCGATCCGGCCGCGGTCCAGCGCGATGACGCGGTCGGCCATCGGCGCAGCGCGGTCCACGCGGTGCTCGGCGAGGACGACCGTCGTTCCGAGGTCGTCGTTCAGCCGACGCAGCGCCGCGAGGACGTCGTCGGCGCCCTGCGGGTCCAGCTGTGAGGTCGGCTCGTCGAGCAGCAGCATCCTGGGGCCGGAGGCGAGCGCCGCGGCGATGGCGCAGCGCTGTCGCTCGCCGCCGCTCAGGGTCGCGGGGGAGCGGTGGCGGAGATGGGCGACGTCGAGCGCGTCGAGGACCTCCTCCACGCGGCGCCGCATCGCGACCGGGTCCATGCCGAGGTTCTCGAGGCCGAAGGCGATGTCGTCCTCGACGCGGTCGACGACCGAGTGGGCCTCAGGGTCTTGGTGGACGTAGCCGACGACGTCGGCGAGATCGCGCGGCCGGTGGGTTCGGGTGTCGCGCCCGAAGACGGTGACGACGCCGGCGAGCGTGCCCCCGCTCGCGTGCGGGACGAGGCCGTTCATCGTGCGGACCAGCGTCGACTTCCCGGAGCCGGACGGGCCGACGACGAGCAGGACCTCGCCCTCCTCGACCTCGAGGTCGACGCCCGCGAGGGCCGGGCGCGCGGCAGCGACACGAGGCGGGTGGGGCAGCGTCACGGTGACGCGGTCCAGGGACACCGCGGGCCGCGTCGTACGGACGTCGACGTGATCGGGGCGCTGGATGCCGGTCATCGGGCGCTGCCGACCGTCAGGTCAGCGGCCACGTCAACGGTGGCCGGCGTGACCGCGTACGGGCTGCCCCTGGAGCCGTCGGTGCCGGTTCGCGACGTCGCGTGCCAGACCGGGGCCGCGAGGAGGAGCAGCGCGACGGCGGTGGCCGGGTCGAAGGGCGGGACGCTGCGGGTGCTCGGGTCCCATGCGACGGCCCACCCCTGCGCAGCGGCGACGGCGACGCCGACCGGGGCGAGCGCGATGACTGCAGCGGTCGTGACGTCCGTGCCGTTCCAGCGGCGGGACGGTGACGGGTGCGGCCCGATGTCGCCGAGGTCATCCGCGTGGCTGCGAGCAGCGCCA
>RCMY010000637.1_pt1 | contig 33172 bp, 26 predicted proteins | sample 2041341 | NCBI WGS metagenome assembly RCMY01 (sample SAMN09708234, study PRJNA481090) | Marine sediment metagenome, whole genome shotgun sequencing project. | reverse complement strand
CTGTTGTTGTTGTTTTTCCGTGATCTACGTGACCGATTGTTCCCACGTTTACGTGTGGTTTGCTTCTTTCGAATTTAGCTTTTGCCATTCTACTCTTCCTCCTAAAAATTTAAAATTTTATTTTAAAGGCTTATCCTTTTCTTTCAGTTATTATTTGATTAGCTATATTTGTAGGCACTTGCTCATATTTTTCAAATTCCATTGAATATGATGCTCTACCTTGTGTTTTTGATCTTAAGTCAGTTGCATATCCGAACATTTCTGATAACGGTACAAATGCGTTTATTATCTTTGCTCCGTTTCTGTCTGTCATCCCTGAAACCTGACCTCTTCTTGAGTTAAGATCTCCTATTACGTCTCCCATGTACTCTTCCGGAGTAGTTACTTCTACTTTGAAGATAGGTTCAAGTAATATTGGAGTTGCTTTTCTCATACCGTCTTTTACCGCCATCGATCCTGCGATTTTAAATGCCATTTCGCTCGAATCCACTTCATGGTAAGTTCCGTCATATAATGTTACTTTTACATCCTGCACAGGATATCCTGCAACTACTCCTGCTTCCATAGCTTCCTGTATCCCTTTGTCTACTGCAGGAATATATTCTCTTGGGATTGCTCCCCCTGTAATTTTGTTAATGAACTCATAACCTTTTCCGTTATTTGGTTCTACTATTATCTTAACGTGTCCGTATTGTCCTCTACCACCTGATTGTTTTGCATACTTAGTTTCTACATTAGCTTCGCCAATGATAGTTTCTCTGTAAGCAACCTGCGGTTTACCGACATTTGCTTCTACCTTAAATTCTCTTTTCATTCTGTCTACCAGAATTTCCAAGTGTAACTCACCCATACCGGCTATTAGTGTCTGTCCTGTTTCCTGATTAGTTGTTACCTTGAAAGTAGGATCTTCTTCTGCAAGTTTAGATAGTGCTGTTCCCATTTTTTCTTGGTCAGCTTTTGTTTTAGGCTCTACAGCAACCTGGATAACCGGATCTGCGAATTCCATTTTTTCAAGTATAATCGGAGCTGATTCATCACAAAGTGTATCTCCTGTAGTAGTATCTTTCAATCCTACTGCTGCTGCTATATCCCCAGCGTGAACTTCATCCTTTTCTTCTCTCTTGTTAGCATGCATCTGAAGGAGTCTTCCCATTCTTTCTTTCTTACCTTTAGTAGAGTTTAGTACATAAGAACCTTTTTCAAGTATTCCTGAATACACTCTGAAGAAAGCAAGCTTTCCTACGAAAGGATCTGTCATGATCTTAAATGCTAAAGCTGCGAATTTTTCATCATCAGATGGTTTTCTTGTGATTTCTTCATCTGTTTTAGGGTTAGTTCCTTTTACTTCCCCTACATCTTCAGGTGAAGGCATTATTTCCACTACTTTATCAAGTAAAGGCTGTATCCCTTTGTTTTTAAATGCTGTTCCGCATACACAAGGTACTACTATTCCTTCAATTGTGGCTTTTCTTAATGCTTTTATCAGTTCTTCCTCTGTAATTTCTTCTCCGCTGAAAAATTTCTCCATTAACTCATCATCAGTTTCAACGATAGATTCTATCATGTGCTCTCTTGCTTCTTTAGCTTTATCCGCTAATTCCGCTCTTATTTCTTTCACATCATAGTTCGCACCCATTGTTTCATCTATGAAAAGTAATTCCTGCATTTTTATTAAGTCAATTACACCTTCAAAAGCTTCTTCAGCTCCTATTGGAAGCTGTATTGGAAGTGCGTTTCCTCCAAGCTTTTCTTTAATATCATTTACACACATGTCAAAGTCGGCACCGACTCTGTCCATTTTATTAAAGAATGCCATTCTTGGAACTTTGTATTTATCAGCCTGTCTCCATACTGTTTCAGACTGCGGCTGAACTCCGTCAACTGCAGAAAAAACCGCAACAGCACCATCTAATACTCTTAGAGATCTTTCTACCTCTACTGTAAAGTCCACGTGACCTGGTGTGTCTATTATGTTAATTCTGTGATTTTTCCAGAAACAAGTAGTCGCAGCAGATGTTATTGTGATTCCTCTTTCCTGCTCCTGTTCCATCCAGTCCATTGTAGCGGCACCTTCGTGTACTTCTCCTATTTTATGTGTAACTCCTGTATAAAATAAAATTCTCTCTGTTGTTGTTGTTTTCCCGGCATCTATATGTGCCATGATTCCGATATTTCTTGTGTCTTTCAAAGCAACTTCTCTTGCCATTTTTAAAATATCCTCCTTGTCTTAAAGTTACCATCTATAATGTGCGAAAGCTCTGTTTGCTTCTGCCATTTTATAAGTGTCATCTTTCTTTTTCATAGCTCCGCCTTCATTGTTAGCAGCTGCTATTATTTCTTTTCTTAATTTTTCTATCATACCGTATTCTTTTCTTTCTCTTGAGTATCTGATAAGCCATCTGATAGCCAGAGCTTGCTGTCTCTCTACTCTTACTTCAACCGGTACTTGGTATGTAGCTCCACCGATTCTTCTTGATCTTACCTCTAGCTGCGGTTTCAAATTTTCCATTGCTTTTCTAAATACATCTATACCTTCTTCATTAGTTTCAGCTGTAATTTGATCTAATGCAGTATAGAAAATACTTTCTGATATAGATTTCTTACCATCATACATAAGGCTGTTAATAAATTTAGTTACTAATTTATCTCCATATCTTGAATCTGGTAATACATCTCTTCTTTCGGCTCTTCTTCTTCTTGACATGCCTAAAGTTACCTCCTAATCTTATTTTTTATCTTTCTTAGTTCCGTATCTTGATCTTGCCTGTTTTCTGTTTACTACTCCTGCAGTATCCAGCGCACCTCTGATTATCTTATATCTTACCCCCGGCAAATCTTTTGTTCTTCCTCCTCTGATTAACACAATCGAGTGTTCCTGTAAGTTATGCCCGATTCCAGGTATGTAAGCAGTTACTTCAATACCGTTTACTAATTTAACCCTTGCTACTTTTCTTAATGCCGAGTTTGGTTTCTTAGGTGTAGTAGTATATACTCTTACGCAAACTCCTCTTTTTTGTGGGTTACCTTTTAGAGCTGGTGATTTTTTCTTTTTTTCCGAAGTTGATCTCCCGTGTCTAACTAATTGATTAATAGTAGGCATTTTTCCTCCTCCCAAATTTTTAATTTTAGATTTTATATATGAAAAATATCATTAACAAAATTACACAAAAATTGCCATGATTTTTAGTCATAACTTAGTTAGTTTACACCATTTCGGTTCCAATGTCAAGAATATTTCAGCTATTATTTTCAATTTTATCTTATAAGTTATATATTTTTTATATCATTATGATATATCAATTATATAGTTTTGTGTTTTCAGTATTTCTATTATGTTTCAACACATTTTTTTATTTTATAAAATAAAATTTTTTTAGTATATTTTCAAAACAATGCAGCAGTCTGTTTATTTTTTATTTGAGCATTATTCCATTAAAAAAGGGAAATGCACCGAAGTTTTCTTCGAAATACATTTCCCTGTTATTTTTACATCATATTTTTACTTTCCGTCATACATAAATTTTCCTATATCAATAAACTCTCTTACATTTTCTACTCTTCTTGTTATTATCTGTCTTTTTTCATTTTTTGATCCGTAGTTTGTAATGATTTCCAGTCTGATTATTACAGGCTCTCTCAAAGTCTGCGATTGATCTGCATAATACTCCACCTTTATTTCATACTCACCTTTTTTGGCTTTCTTTATAAGAAGCTCTTCAGGCCCGTATCTGAATGTAGTATGGTTATAAATAACTGCATTATTATCAGGCGTCTGTGAATTGCTGTAATAAACTCTCACTCCGTCAGGCTGTGTCAGCCACAAATCTATTTCCTGATTATCCTTTGACCAGTCCAGGACCACCCTGTAATCTACAGGCATCGGATAAATCAGTCTTTTATCTATCATCTTTGTATTCAGCTTGTTTTTATTTTTTTCTATAAGGTTATTCATTTCATTTATTACTATCCCTTTTAATTCCAATTCGTTCGGAGTTCTTTTCTCCAGTATGCTGTTCATCAGCTCAAGCGCTTTCTGCTTTTCTCCGTTTATTTCATAGGCTATGGCCAGATCCCGTATCGACTGGAGATCCTCTCCCTTTAGATCCAGAACTTTTTCAAATATTTTTACCGCAAGTCCGTTATCTCCTGTTTCCAAAAGCTTATATCCGAGAATTCTGTAATACTCATGGTTTTCCAAAGACAGCTCCGGTATATTTGTCAATACTTTCAGAGCCGTATTTCTCTGATTGTTCTTAATCAGATAATCAGCTGTATCTATATAGAAAAAAGGATTTTTGCCGTATTTTGTTTTCATTTCCAAATATTTTTCATAAATATTTTCCGGTTTTACTTTTTTATATTCATTAATATATTCGCTGTTTCTGTCCTTACCCTCATAAATAATTACTCTCAGATTTTTACCGCCTGTATCTTTACTGCCGGCAGCTTTTTCATCCTGTTTCATATCAGAATAAGCAGCCTTTCCGCTTAAAGCCACAGCTGATTTATTTAAAACCGGTTCACTCTGCATTTCGGCAGCAGGCATTGAAGGCTGCGGTGTATAATCATTTACAGCTGTATTTTTTTCGACTTTCATAACATTTTCTCTTACTCTTTCAGACTTTAGCACAGGTTTGACATACCATTCTTTTCTTCTTTCAAACACTTCCACACTTTCCTTCAAACCATTTTTCTTTTCATCCTGCTCATTTTTCCTTCTGTAAGCCATCTGTCTGTTATATTCATCCAGCAGCTCTGCAGGCGGGATTATTTCATAGCTGACATAATCCTCTACTCTGTCCAGTACTATAAGGGAAGTTTCGTTTGTAACAAGAGTATATTTTTTGGCAGTTTTCAATATTTCCTTTTTATTTTTTTCATAATTTCCGCTTAAATTCTCTATTTTTTTCTCTGCCCATATCTTACTTATATTCTGCGAATTAGTATCTGCTGAAATAAGAATTTTTCTTGTTTCTGTAATAATATTTCCAAAGCCGAGATTTACAGTTATTTCTGCCCTGCTGCCCTTAAGTATACCTGAAAAATCAAAGCTTCCTCTGATATCAGATTCTGATTTCGGATATACCTCATCTATCTCAGATTTATTATATTCATATGATATCAGATTCAAGTAGTTATATTTCATTTTATCAAATTCCGTATCAATATCTTCTCTGTTCAGATCTATTACTTTTCCGTTACTGGTATCAGCCATATATTTTATAAACCCGCTGTCTGATTCTTTAGATGAATTTATTATTATAAACGGCATATTTGGCAGCTTAAATTCACTGGAATCTATGGTATTCATACCGTCTGTAACAAAAATGACCTCATCGGCATTATCTTTAAAGCTTATCTTATTAAACCGCGTCCCTCCGTCGTATACAAAATTATTTATTGTATTTTTCAGCTGATCCCAGCTGCCGTTCTTTATCTGAAAGCTTCCTCTGCTCAAAAAATCATTATCAATTGAATACAAGCTGATATTTACATTTCCCAGATAGGAAAAATATTTTCCCAGCAGTGCAAGCTCTTTTTCAGTATCTCTCTTTTCGCCTGAATTCGAAGTATCCCAGATAAGCACTATATTTTTTGCCTTTGGTTTTTCTGTATAATAATTATTTTCCAGATTCAGCTTAGCTGTAAAATAAGCAGCGTCATCAGTTTTTTCAGTATAAACCTTATCCTTTTTATCAAGCGGCAGACTGATCCTTACATTTTTATCAGGCTTATAGTTTTTCAGTGAAGTTTTCGCATAATAACCGCTTTCCATTTTATCAAATTCCAGTCTGTCTATTTTTTCTATCCAGTTCGGTCTGCTTTCCTGCTTAAGCATTTTTATCTCAAGAGAAAAATTATTTACTTTCTGACTGTAATTCAGCGGAAGAAAATAATCAAGGCTTCCGTTTTTGTTTTTCAATACCTCTGTATAGGCTATTACTACTCTTTTATAGCCGTTTGACGGTATTGGATATATTCTGGTTTTGTAATTGTTTCCAGCTGTTTTTTCTATTATTCCGGGATCTATCTTCTGTCTTATTGTATTTTCATATGCTGTTCTTGCTTTTTCCTTTTCCGCAGCCACCCCCTCCCTGAGCTTTCCGTTCACATCAAGAGCATACCTTGTTACCTTCTGTCCCTCCTGAAGCGGAAAAGAGAATTCTCCCTCCAGAATCCTGCTGTTTGGATTATAAAACGTCATATCATATGTGGTAACACTTATATCGCCGTTTATTTCCACATTAACAGACATTGTATCCAAAACAACAGCCTTTTCACCGGGATTTTTTATTTCAAGCCTGATACTGCTTATTTCATTTCCCCGGATAATTACTCCTAAAATCATAAAAAATGCTAACAATAACTTTTTACTCATTACATCACTCCTTATTATTTTTTTAAACAATAATACTTACTATATTTTAACCTATATTTTTAAAAAGCAAAATTATTTTTTTACATATAATAAAAGCCTGTGTACAATCAGCAGTTTTACATATCCTATACAGATAACCCCTGTTTTAACACAGCCTTATTTTATTACTTATTTTATGTCTTTCATATTTGCCATTGCCTTAAACCACTCTGTCTCATTTTTATCTAAGCTTTCAAGCCACTTTTTATAAGCCGGCGTTCCGGGATTGTCATATATTCTATATGAAAACTGATAAGTCACAACATGTCCGTCTTTTATTAATACTCTGTAAATATTATACTCCGATACATTCCCCGCTGTAATAATAAGACTTGCCATTGTTTCCGTATTATCATCATTCTCAAGAATTTCTCTTGGCGTGATTTTGTAAGAGGTATTGGAATTTCTGATCAGATTCCCCGTAAATATCTTTACATCCTTAGCGTTGGGATATTCCCATATAGAAAACATCTTCTCAAATTTTTCCAGCGTTTCCCCGCTTTTCAAATATTCCGTTACCTTGTCCGAAGTCTTTCCGTTCCCGGTTTGATAAGCCTGTTTATATACTTCTTTATTAAATTTTATTTCTGACGGTACCTTTACTTCTGCCAATACTATTGTATATGAAAATAATAAGCTAAATAAAAAAACTAATGTTTTTATACTTTTTTCCATTTTTCCTCCTTATATTGCCTATCCGTTTAACATTTCTTTTACTATTGCATCGGCATGCAGCTTCATAGAATCAAATACTCTTATATCCAGATCCTTCTGCTCTATAAGCATTGGTATTTCTGTACAGCCAAGAATGACTCCTTCCGCACCCTTATCCTTCAGATTATTTATTATAGTTATAAATTCTGCTTTTGACTGGCTTTTTACTATCCCGCAGCAAAGCTCGTCATAAATAACCCTGTGCACTCTTTCTCTTTCCTTTTTTTCAGGAATCATTACTTCTATATTATACTTATCATTCAGACGTTTCTTGTAAAAATCCTCAGACATAGTAAAATCCGTCCCTAACAGCCCTACTATATTTTTATTTTTCTGTATTATAGCTTCTGCAGTAACATCTGCTATATGAAGAACTTTCAGTCCGGTTTTTTCTGCTACTTCATCAGCTACCTTATGCATTGTATTTGTGCATATTGCCAAAAAATCTGCTCCGGCTTTTTTTAATCTTGTTCCTGCATCTACAAGCATTTCAGTAAGCTCATCCCATTGATTTTTATGCTGAAGAGCTTCAATCTCATCAAAATCAAAAGAGTACATCAGTATTTTACCGGAATGAAATCCGCCGAGCTGTTCTTTTATTCCTTCATTTATTTTTTTATAATATTCCGAAGTTGATTCCCAACTCATTCCGCCTATTAATCCTACAGTTTTCATAACGTTCTCTCCTTTACTTTTTTTGTATGTTTATTCTATTTTTTATAACATAAAAACAGATAAAAAGCCACCAAAAATTATGGTGGCTTATAATTCCGGAATATATTTATGCTTTAATCCCAAAAAACTCTTTTAAAATATTAATATCATCTGTTCTAAAAGCCTGCGGTCTATCCTCAGGATGTTCCTGTCCGAAATGAAACTATCATCATCAGACAGCTGAAGATATACCGGATCTTTTACTCTTCCACATTAACACATCTCCAAATACATTATTTTTAAACTTTTTTTAAATTTACTTTATCATCTTTGACTGTATCTCTTTGCCTATTTCTGTCATATAGTTTGCAAATTTTTCTGCTTCTTTAGGATCAGACGATAACTTTTGCGTTATTTCACTGCTTTTTGATGACAATTCCTGAAATTTCTGTGATAACTCCCCTGCTTTCTCAGGTGTCATATTATCATACTCCTTTGAAAGTTCTGTATATGCTTCTGCTAGTTTCTGCACATCAGGATCCTTGAACTTTGGTGTGCTGCTTTCGCTTTCTGCATTCACAGTTCCGCTGTTTTCCATACTGCTTTCTTCTTTTTTCCCGCAGGAAAACATAACTCCCAGTAACAGCAGACTTAATAATACTTTTTTCATATTTCCCTGTTCCTCCGTTGTCTGATTCTTCATATATGAATTTAAATTTTCGGGTACCCTGCTAACTTTATTTTTTCCTTGGCTTAAGCTTAATTAATAATATCATATAAAGCACACAAATTCAATGTTTTCAGCTAATACAATACATTCTGTTTTTTCACTTTTTAAAACTGATGTTTCAAAAATTATTTTGTTGTGATTTTCCCGTTATATTTTGTAAAAAACATGATCAAATCCATATTTCATAATGTTTTTTATCTTTACAATATAATTTTTATTTTTATGAATTTAAAGTATTCTATTCAAATTTTATATTGGCATTTTTCAGATTTTTTCAGGTCTTTCCATTTTTTTTATGCTGTTAAATTTGACAAAATATAGTTTTCTTATATAATTAAACTATAATTTACATCCGGTGTATTGCTGTCATTACACTGATAAAGGAGTTTTTTACATGTTAAAAGAAAGAATCAATTACCTGTGCAGACAAAAAGACATAAACAGAAAAGAGCTGGTACATGGTCTTGTTGCCACCACACACTTTGCCAATATACTTGCCGGACGTTACCCGCTCCCTGAGGATGTTGCCGAAAAAATTGCCGAAAGGCTGGGAGTAGAGAAAGACTATCTGCTAAAAGCCGGATATATTGATGATAGTATTCTCAGTCAGGCAGAAAGTATTACCAATAAAATTTTTTCTTATGATTTGAATGAGGAATTCATAAGCAGCTTTCCAAAAAGCACTGATTTCCTCATATTAGAGCTTATTCAAAAACTGGCTGAGGCTTCTTTTTTACTTTTGATGTCCAGAAAAGAGGAAGCAGCGGCTATATCAGAAGAATATTTAGACTTTTATCTGAAACAGTTTGAAAATTCTGAAACAGAAGTCCCGCTTCCCCTAAAAAAATCAATACTTTTTTACCAAATGCTGGCTTCGAGAACAGAGCAGTTTTCAGAGGATTCCCTGCGTTACTGCATGGAGCTTCAAAAATTTTCATATGATAATCCCAATGTTTTGGTTCGTTTACAGACATTTCAAATAGAATTTCTTATACAGATACGTAGATTTGAAGCAGTGGAAGGATTAATAGACAAAGCTCTTGCTTACTGTTATTATGAAGGTCTTCTTTTTCAGCTGACTCAGCTGCATATTATGTACAGTGGTTTTTATTATAAAATAGGCTTTATAAATAAGGCCCTGAAATATCTTGAAAAAGCTGAAAGCTCACTGCAGTACAACGCCTTGGAAGATCAGCTCGGTTATTCGGTAACCATTGCCAATAACCGCATTATTATGAAAATGAAGCTGAAGCTCTGGCATGAAATGGACAATGATATTAATGTCTATGAAAGAATAAGCAGAAATGTAAAAGATAACTCCCGGTTTTCCACACAGGTTCTCTGCTATAAATGTGAGCTTTATTATCAGACAGATAATCTGCCTGCACTTGAGACCGCCTTAAAAACTCTCGTGAAGCTGGACAGGAATTTTGATCAGGATATGTCCCTGAAATTTTATCTCGGTATCATTGAGGCTTCAAAGGAAAACGAGGAGAAATTTATGGAATATATGAAAATATGCGTACCATATTATGAAAAATACAGAGTTCATGACAGACTCACTGATATTTACAAGATACTCGCTTCACAGGCAGAAGATAAAAGACAGTACAAAACATCTGCCGAATATTATGCTAAGCTTGTTGCTATACTGGAAGAATCCGGAGTTGGATATATTTAACCTAATAATATAAAAAGGTTTGCAGAAATTCTCTTTCTTACAAACCTTTTTCTTCTTATGAAAATATGCTTCTCCTGGCAGGTAGTATTCAGATATACTTTCAGATTATTATATTCAATTCATTTTTCCTGTATCTATAACATCTTTATATCTATACGAAAAAGAGATAAAAGGGAATATATCCCATAATTCTCTCAGCCCTTCTTCATCATCTGTTGTTATTTTCTCAAAACTAAATTTTTCTATTTTTTTAAACTGATTTTCTGTTAAAATGCCGTATATTTTATCAGGCAGCTCAACTCGGTAAGTTTCCTGTATTCTCAATCTGTGGATTTCAGAAAATTTAAGTTCATAATATCTGTTTCTTCCTATTTTTATACTCCAAAAAGACTTATCAGTTCCGGAATAATTATAACTGATCTGTTTATGAATATTATTTAGTTCTATTTGTTTCAGATATTTCATTCTTTCATTAGTTATTCTGCTAAATACAAACAGACAGTCATTCATGGAATACCAGTAATTTTTCATGTCTATCCTGCAGGAAACATTTACTGTATTTTCAGTTTTTGACACAGTGATTTCCGATATTTTTCCCGCTTTTCCTGCTTCTTCTATTTCCCCTATATCCAGTTCTTTTTCATATATCAGATTGTCAATATTGTTGTCTGTTTCAAATCCTCCCCTGTTATATATAGTAAACAGTGTAGGCTTATACTTTATAAAAGATACCGCATCATAATTGCTTAAAAGCTCCTGTATTTCTTTTTTCGAGCTTTTTTCATTTTCATATTTAAAAAGCATTACTATATTTGATAATATCAAAAAAATTATTACTACAGGCATTGTTAAAATAAACATCCATTTCAAAAACTTCCTCAATTAGAACACCTCTTTTTTATATTTTCTCATGAAAAAAACCAAAAATTTTATATTTATTATTCTACTTAATATATAAAATTTTTGGTTATATAATTTCCAGACTAAAGCTGCTCCCCTTCAATTTCTTCCAGCTCAAGATTTATTTTTTCCCATTCATCCATTTTATCAGTTTCCTGCTGTTCCAGAATACCTATTTTTTCCTGTATCTCCATCAAAAGCCCGATATCATTCTTTCTGCCTGCTTTATCATATTCATCTGCAAGGTTTTCTTTTTCCAGCTCTATTTCCTCTATCTCTTTTTCCAGCTTCGTCAGGGCATTTTTAAGTCTTGAAACCTGCCGTCCTCTTTCTTTCTGCTCTTCATAGGTTAACTTTTTCTCCTGCTTATCCGCACTGTCTTTTACGGCTTTCCCCGCAATACCTTCCTTGTAATCTTCATAATTACCGTCAAATACCTCAAGACCATTTTCATCAAGATAGTATATTTTATTACATATACTGTCCAGAAAGTGTCTGTCATGCGAAACTATAAGCATTGTCCCCTCGTAATCCTCCAATGAATCCTCTAGTACCTCTATAGAATAAATATCCAGATGGTTCGTAGGCTCATCTAATATGAGAAAATTGGGCTTTTCCATAATAAGCTTCATAAAAGACACTCTTACTTTTTCGCCCCCGCTCAGATTTTCTATTTTCTTGGAAGTCTCCTCACCTGTGAATAAAAAACCTCCTGCCATGTTTCTTAGATACTCCTCTGTAAGATCAAGCCTTGTATTAAGCTCTGTAATTATATCGTTTCTGTAATCCAGATTTTGATGATTTTGATCATAATAACCTGTTTTTACCCTGCTTCCAAATTCTACCGTTCCGTTATCCTGCTTCTCGTTTCCTGTTATTATTTTCAGAAGAGTGGATTTTCCTATTCCGTTTTTTCCTATTATTCCTACCCTGTCGCCTTTGTAAAGGTCAAAGCTTATATTATTCAAAACTTTTTTTCCGTTATAGCTTTTCTCTATATTTTTTACTTTTAATACATTATCCCCTGTAGCTGACAATATTTGAAATTTCAGCTTCATTCTCCCAGGATTAAAAACAGGATCATCCATTCTTTCAAGTCTGTCCAGTATTTTCTGCCTTCCTCTTGCCTGCTTGGACTTTATACCGGCTTTATATCTGGCTATGTATTCTTCTGTTTTCTTTATTTTCTCCTGTTCCTTATCGTATCTTTTCATTTCCCCTTTTAATATGAGCTCCTTTTGAATTATAAAATCAGAAAAATTTCCGTCATATTTATATAATTTTTTATTTTCCAGCTCAAACATCTTATTACATACATTATCCAAAAAATATCTGTCATGAGATACAAGCAGGAATGCCTTGTTATATTTCTTCAAAAAGTCTTCCAGCCATTCTATGGAATATAAATCAAGATGATTCGTAGGCTCATCGAGAATAAGAAGTTCAGGTTCCTGAAGCAGAAGCTTTGCAAGTGAAACCCTTGCTCTTTCTCCTCCGCTTAATTTTTCCAGCATTCTGTCGTAATATTCCGTTCCCAGTTCCAGACCTGTAAGTATCTGCTTTATCTTATATTCTAAAGTATAGGCATCTTTTGCTTCATATTCCGAATTCAAGCTTTCCAGTTCCTCAAGCAATCCCTCAAGCTCTGCGGGCTCTGCCACGGAAAGCTTCATATTAGTCTTCTGTATTTTTCTCCATAATTCCATCTCATCATGAAATACAGAAAGCATTTCCTCATACACGGTATTCTTTTCATCGGAAAAATTATATTCCTGTGATAAGTATCCTATACGCAGATCAGGACTCTTTGTTATTTCTCCGAATTCATTATATTCATTCTGATCATGTGTCTCAAGACCCAGAAGTATTCTTATAAGAGTGGATTTTCCGGCTCCGTTTAGTCCCACAAGACCTATTTTATCTCTGTTTTCTATACTAAAAGATATTTTATTCAGTATATACTCCCCGGAAAATTGTTTATATACATTTTTTAATTGAATTATAGCCATTATACTCTTCTCCATTTTTTTATTATAAATATTATAGTATAATTTTCTTTTATTTAGTAGTCTTTTAAGTAATATTTTTTTACAAAACAAAAAAAGGCCTTACTCAAGCCTTCTTTTGAATATATTGTAGAAGCCAAATCTTAGTTTATTTTAGCATATCTGATTTTAAAAGTAAAGCCTTAATTCTTTAGAAGTACAGTTTTTTCAGTATTTTTCAAATTTTTTTATATTTACAAAATTTTCAGCTCTTTTTAAAATGCCTTTTTTTCTTAATCCAATGCAATTCCGACTTTTAGTATTTTTTACTTTATAATATATAATTTTTCATAATTCAAATATAGCATCAATATCTAAAAAATCCTTTAATTTTTAAATTTAAATTATATTCTGTTATTTAAAGTACTACGGACACATAAATTCAAAAAACAGAAAGACACTTTAAAAGGTATCTTTCTGTCCACTGTTTTTTCATTTACAGCTGTCAAAGGATGAGAATGTTACAAATATAGAAAATCATGCAAAACCTTTGATTAATAAGGAGTGCATTCATGCTATATCTTTGTTAATTTACCGCTTTCAAAAGCCTCTTTACACTTATATGCTATTTCTGTGGTTTTAGTACCGTCATAAACTGTAACACCGGGTTTTCTTTTTTCAATAATACAGTTTATAAATTCGTTCACTTCATTTAGATAAGATTCTTCAAATCTTTCAAGAAAATCCTGCGAGCATTCTTTTCTTACCCCGCTGTTGTCCAGTATTTCCACCATATTTTTCTGAGGAACGCTTCCTATTCTGAGAATTCCTTTTGTACCTATAATTTCTGTTTCTACATTATAACCATGGGGTGCTGTTCTCCCGGCAAATAAAAACGCCATTGCCCCGTTTTTAAATTTCATAAGGGCAGATACGTTATCCCCGTCTTTATACTGTGCAAATTCAGGATGAGAGTAGCATCCTCCTATAGCATAAACTTCCTCAGGCTCTGCTCCCAGATACCACCTTGCCAGATCAATATCATGTACCGACATATCTATAAACTGTCCTCCGCTGTGTCCTGCATAAGCAATAGCTCCCTCAATGAACCTTTCAGGATCCTGGCTGTATGCCCGAAACAAAATCGGTACGCCTATTTCCCCGCTGTCTATTTTTTCTTTTGCATATTTATATGAGGCATCATATCTTCTCATAAAGCCGAGCATAAATACTTTATCATTATATTTTTCCACAGCCTTTTCAGCTTCTCTGCATTCCTCCACTGTTGTCCCGAGTGGTTTTTCAGAGAATACGTGCAGCCCTGCTGCAAGAGCTTTTGATATCTGATCTGTATGAAGCCCCGAAGGTGATGCTATAAGAACTGCATCCAGTTCTGAATTCTTTATCATATCTTCAAAATTTTTATATGTATATGGTACTCCCCAGTCTTTCTTTACCTGTTCCAGTCTGTCTTCCTCCATGGCACACACTGCTGTGAGCTCTGCATTCGGAATCTTGAAAGCCAGATTTTCAGCATGCTTATAACCGAGTCTTCCCAGACCTATTACCCCAATTTTTACTTTTTCCATATCTGCCCCCCTTAAGCTTTCTTAGCATGTTTTCTCATGTCGATAACAACTGCTCCTACTATTATTGCCCCTTTGATTATCTGCTGCCAGTATGCCGAAACACCCAGAAGATCAAGACCGTTATTCAGAACCCCGAGTATCAGTGCTCCTGCAAAGGCTCCGCCTATTGTCCCTATTCCTCCCGAATGGCTTGTTCCTCCTATTGTAGTAGCTGCTATTGCATCAAGCTCGTATGAAACTCCCATCCCGGGCTGACCTGTATTTACTCTCGCGGTAAGAACCAGACCTGCAAGACCTGCAAGCAGTCCTGCATACAGATATATCATTATTATATTCTTCTTTACTTTTACTCCCGATACTTCGGCAGCATTTATATTACCGCCTATTGCATATACGTTTTTTCCGAATCTGGTATAATTAAGCATTACCCATGTAATCCCTATCATAACAAGATATATAAGAACAGGTACCGGAATTCCCAATACATATCCCTGACCTATAAACTGATATGAAGGTGTTAGTGAGCTTACCGGTCTTCCGTCTGTGTACAAAAGAGCCGCTCCTCTCGCCGCCACCATCATCCCAAGCGTGGCTATAAAAGGCGGGATTCCCGTGGTTGCTATAAGACTTCCGTTTATTAACCCGCAGATACTCCCTACTGCTAAAGCTGCAATAATCGGAACTATTACAGGCAGAACCCCCATATTAGGATACATTTTCTGTGTCCAGCCTGCTGTCTGTGCAAAGCTCGCAGCTATAACCCCTGCCAATGCAAGTACAGATCCTGATGACAGATCTATTCCTTTAGCTATTATTGCCAGAGTAACTCCGAGTGAAATCAGTCCTATTACAGAAACCTGCCTTACTACATTCAGCAGATTCTTCTGGCTCAAAAATACTGGTCTCATCATGCTTATTACTACTATCATAAATAACAGAATTAAGTATATCCCGTACCTTGACATTATTTTTTTTAAATCTATATTAGTTCCCTTTTTTTCATATTTAATCATATCTTCCATAATTTCCTCCTTTATGCCGGAACATTTCCAGTCGCATACTTCATAATAAGTTCCTGGGTAGCTTCTCCCCTGTTCAAAATACCTGTTATCTTACCTTCGTGCATAACCACTATTCTGTCACTCATCCCGAGAATTTCGGGAAGTTCAGACGATATTAAGATAATTGACTTACCCTGACCTGCCAGAGCTGATATAAGCGAATGAATCTCTGATTTTGCTCCCACATCTATCCCTCTTGTAGGTTCATCCAGTATCAGTATTTCCGGCTCTGTAAGAAGCCATCTTGCTATAAGCACTTTCTGCTGGTTTCCCCCGCTCAGGTTTTTTATCTGTTCTGTTATGCTCGGAGTTTTTATTCTTATCTCATTTTTATATTTTTCACAGTCTTTTTGTATTTTTTTATTATTCAGCAATATTCCGCGTAAGTATAAATCCATGTTGGAAATAACAATATTATCCTTTACCGAAAGCATAGGAAAAATCCCAGTATCTCTCCGGTCTTCGGTAAGCATTGCTATTTTGTTCTTTATTCCGTCATTTGGAGTATTTATTTCTACTTCTTTATCATTTATAGTTATTTTTCCGCCGCTTTTTCTTCTCACTCCAAAAAGAGTCTCCATTACTTCTGTTCTTCCTGATCCTACAAGCCCTGCAAAACCAAGTATTTCTCCTTTTTTTACTTCAAAATTTATATTTTCAAAAACATTTCCTGCCGAAAGATTTTCTACTTTTATCTTGACATCTCCAATGGTACATTCTGTTTTTGGAAACATATCTTTTATTTCTCTTCCCACCATAAGATTTATGAGCTGTTCCCTGCTCACATCCTTTGTCTCATATGTACCTATATATTTTCCGTCTCTGAAAATAGTTATATCATCGGCTATTTTGTATATTTCATCCATTTTATGTGAAATATATACTATTGCTTTATTTTGTTCCTTTAATTTTTCTATTATTCTGAAAAGATGGTCCACTTCCTTTGAAGTAAGTGATGAAGTAGGCTCATCCATTATTACTATTTCCGAATTATAAGAAACCGCTTTTACTATTTCCACCATCTGCATTTGTGCTACTGTGAGATTTCTCATTTTTTCTTTCGGATCCAAATCCAGCTCCAGCTCCTTCAAAAGTTTTACTGTGTCGCTGTACATCTTTTTATGATCTACAAGTCCCACTTTTCCTCTCAATGGTTCACGTCCGAGCCATATATTTTCCATTATGCTTCTTTCTATCACAGGATTCAGCTCCTGATGTATCATGGAAATTCCCATATTCAAAGCTTCATGAGGATTTTTTATTGCTACTTCATTACCTCTGAAAGTTATTTTTCCGCTATTGGGAGTATAAATTCCAAGAAGCACCTTCATCAAGGTAGACTTTCCCGCACCGTTTTCTCCCATCAAAGCACATACTCTTCCTCTGTGCAACGTTAATTCCACATTATCCAGAGCCTTTACGCCCGGAAATTCCTTGCTTATACCGCGCATTTCCAGTATTCTTCTCTCTTCCAAATCAAAATCCCTCCTAATAATAAAATGTTTTTCACGACTGCCCTCTTTTTACAGAAAGACAGCCGGAAATTTTAAAAAAGTTTATTTTTTAAATTCATTTATATTTTCAGGAGTTACTAATTTGAACGGAACCCAAGTTTCTTTTACTACTGTTTCTCCGTTAGCTGCTTTTTTGGCTACTTCTACTGCTCCTCCGCCCTGTCCGTCAGCATCCTGGAATACAGTCGCACTGATATCACCTGCTGCCAGTGCAGCAAGGCCATCCGGTGTCGCATCCACACCTATTACAAATATACCTGTTTTACCTGAATCTTTTAATGCCTGAACTGCTCCGAGAGCCATATCATCATTATTAGATACTATTGCATTAATCTCATTTCCATATTTGTTAAGCCAGTTTTCAGTTTTAGCCATTCCGTCTGTTCTCTGCCATAAACCTGTCTGTTTATCCAGAATTTTTATATCAGGATATTTTTTTGCTATTTCTTCTACACCCTCAGTTCTCTTTATAGTACCCTCGTTATCCAGTTTTCCCATAAGAATAACAATATTTCCTTTTCCTCCCATTTTTTCGGCAAGATATTCCATTTGCATTATTCCTGCTTTTTTCTCCTCTGATCCTACATAATAAGCACCGTCTGGAAGATTTCCCGGATTTCTGTTTACATATACTATTTTTGTACCATTAGTTACAGCTGCGTTAGTCATCGGATCTGCCGCACTTGTATCTACCGGTACTACTATTATTACATCTTTTCCCTGAGTTACGAAGTTTTCCACCTGATTCATCTGTTTTGCGATATCCTCCTTGGCATCAACAAATTCAAGCTCTATATCGCCTTCCTTTTCAGCAGCTTTTTTCATTCCGTCCATCATATATGTGAGGAAAGTATCGTCAAAATTAGCTATTGATACTCCCACCTTTATTTTTTTACCACCTTGTCCACCATCAGCCGTGTCCCCTTTTTGCGAACAACTTATTAAAAAAATAGATAGCATTGACACTAGTCCCATTATTACATAATTTCTAAACTTTTTCATACCTTGTTACCTCCCAAAAATATTAAAACTCCGGGCAGAATTAACTATACCTGATTATGTATATCTGTGTTTTGTCTGAGATATATTGAGTCCTCAATGTCAAAACATCTGTACTCATCCCTGATTCATATTATTGGAAATATGATCAGAGCTGAGCGTCGATTATGTCCGGAGTATTTTTAATTATTATTTTAAATAAATAGCATGTAAACTGGTACTGTAACTGTAAAAGCCTTTAAAGCTTCCGCAGTACGTATTATTAAGTTTTATTATGCATATAATTATCTATTTTTGATTGTTCAATTTTTAGATCATTAAAATAATTATATCTTCCACCCTGTTGCCTTCCCTCTTATTTCATTCTGTTTGTATTTTTACTTAAGTCCGTAATCTCTTTTTTATTAAAATCCACTATAAATTTATCACTCGGTGTATCATTTGTAAAATTATACATAGTTCTGAACAGTCTGCTAAAATAATAGTTATATGTATCATTTGACACATCAGTACTGTTTTTCCCCTTAAAATTATGATAAATCAGCGAATATTCCTTCACTCTTTCCCTGCTTACCTTTTTTAAAGCCAGCTCATCTGCATTCATAAATCTGTAAAAATCTACTGCAAGATCAAAGCCTTTCCACTTTTCAAAATTTTTGATATTCAGTCCGTTTTTCTTGGCAGTGTTTTGTGCCTTCTTTTCTGCATCTTTCCATAATTTCAAAACACTTTTATCAAGATCTGCTGTATTTCCGGATTTTATTTTGTTCATATCTTCCATGGAAATAACTCCGCCGAGCTCTGAATAGACCAGTATGTCTTTACCGTTCACAGTATCCAGTATTTTTCTCAAATCCTCAGGCCACTGCTGCGGAAGAAATCTCTTTCTTGTAAGCTCTACCAGATGCCAGTCAGCGAATTCCCCGTAATTTTTAGAATCAAGTACTCTTATATCCCAGTTTTTTTCCGGTTTATTTTCAGAAAGATATTTATGCTCTTCCCTGTAATGTTCAAATAACTCGTCAAATCCGGGTACATCTTTTATTTCTACAGTTTCTACTTCAAGAATATTCTGTCCTTTCATAGTAAGAACCTTATATCCCGGCACATAGGCTGCAAGTGACGGAACCTGTATATTTACCAGAAAATCACCGTTTTCATATTTTCTTACGCCTGTATCATTGAAATGAAGATGTCCCGCTACATTGAATCTTACTCCTGTCTGTGCCATTTTCTCTGCTGTTTCTTCTGTAGGCAGTCTTCTCAGATCCAGCTTATTTTTCCCGAAAATTTCTTCCAGATCTTTTGCATTTCTGTCATAAAAATCTATCATAGGAAAGTGGCTGAATGTAATTAGTGTTTTTCCTTCTTTTTCAGCATTTTTTACTACTTCCGCGATCCATTCCACAGTTGCTGCTTTATGCGTAATCATTTTATTGTATCCTGCATTTCCCGAGCCTTCAAAATTTGCCGGATTTGACGGATTCTTTGTATCTGCATCCTTTACAGGAAGATATACATTTGCATCTATTGCAAGAATCCATATTCCTTTAACAGGCTCTAACACATAAGTTGGATCTTCTACCATAAAGCAGTTTGTGTACGACCCTTTCTTATATTTTCCTCCTGTACCTTCAAGACATTCCTCATATTTTCTCTTAGCCATCGGAGATTCCGACAATGCTTTATCATATGTATAATCCTTATATTCATAAGTACTGTAAGGAGTTGCCCAGTATATGTAGTCCTTTTGCGGCATAAAACCATATTTCCCCATTTCTCCCGCTATTTTTTCATAACCCAGTTCAAGGATTTCCTGTGTACATACTGTAGGATTACCGCTTCCTGTGTCTATCAAGGCTTTATCTCCGCTGTAATTAACACATTCCTTGGCTCCTTTGCTGAAAATTCTCTGCTCCATTCCGCCTTTTCCCAGAAAATCACTTTTTCCGTTTGGATTGTCTACCGGCTTCACGGGATCATGGTTTCCCATAACCGCAAAAAACCGCATATCATATTTTTCAGTATATGAGTCCAGTATCTTTTTCAGTCCTCTTATATGAACTATCTGCCCGTCATCGCTGAAATCTCCTGCAAGTCCCACATACTTTATTCTCTGTTCCGCTACCTTATCCAAAGCAGCTGTCAAAGCATAATAATTTTCGTTAAAAAGTCTTGTGGAAGTTAATTCCGCTTCCATTGTTCTTATTTTGGCATTTTTACCAGTTTTGCTGTTTTTCAGTCCTTCAAATGATCCATCTTCAAAATCAGCATATACATCATGAAAATGAGCGTCTGATATAAATGCTATCTTGAATTCCTCCGTCATTTTTTCATCTCCAAATACATTAATATGAATTATTAAAAGAAGTATGATGAAAAGTGCCAATTTTATTTTTCTTTTCACAACCATAAATATTTTCCACCTGTCCCGTTATTTTCTTATCAATTATACTTCCTTATTTTACACTTATATCCTGGCTTTTTCCTTAATATACTTTCTGGCTTTTATTGCATATTCCAAAGGATTTGCCTTGGCAGGATCCTGCTCGGCTTCCACTACGAACCATCCTTCATAGTTATTTTCATCAAGTATTTTGAAAATTGGTTCAAAATCAATACATCCGTCTCCCGGAACTGTAAATGCTCCTTCTCTTACAGCTTTCAGAAAGCTCCATTTTTCATTTTTTACTTTTTCCACTACTTCAGGTCTTGTATCTTTTAAATGAACATGCTTTATTCTATTTATATATTTTTTTAACACAGAAATTGTATCTTCTCCGGAAAATTTCAGATGTCCTGAATCATATAACAGATATACCAGAGTTTCATCAGTCATGCTCATAAGCTTATCTACCTCTTCTTCTGTCTGCACTCCTGTTCCCATATGATGATGGTATACTATTTTCATATCTTTTTCCTTAGCGATTTCTCCCAGTTTATTCAGCCCGTCAGCAAGATTTTTCCATTCTTCATCTGTAAATACAGGCTTCTTATCAAAAACCGGAGTATCTATCTGCCCCTGAACACTGTGTCCCTGTTCAGAAACTACTATTACCTTTGCTCCCATTGCATGAAGAAAATCTCTGTGCTTAATAAACTCCGTTTTAGTTTCTTCGAATGGTTTAGTTGTAAGAAATGCGCTAAACCATGCACTGGCTACATTAAGCCCTCTTAATTCCAATGCTTTTTTTAATACTGCTGTATCTTTAGGATACTTATTTCCCACTTCTGTCCCTGTAAATCCAGCTAATGCCATTTCACTTACACATTGTTCAAATGTATTTTCACTTCCCAGATCAGGCATATCATCATTTGTCCACGCTATAGGTGCAATAGCTAATTTTACTTTCTCACTTAACATATTTTCCTCCCGAATTTTTAAGATTATTCCCGGGTACTGTTATTTTTAAGAGGTATTAAGTCAGTACACCGGGATTATTGATTTTTATATTAATTTTGACATATAAAACTTATTCACAGCTCAGATGCTTAAAAGCTTATTTCAGATATTTTTACCGGTCTGTTTTCTTCTATTGATTTTTTTGCTGCAAGACCGATAAGTACAGGCTTTAATCCGTCTATTGCTCCTACAGGAACATCTTTATCTTCTGTAATTGCTTCTATGAATTCTCTCATTTCCTGTGCATATGCCTGCATATATCTTTCAAGGAAGAAAAACAGAGGTTTTTCCTTAGTTACACCATCAGCATTTGATAATTCGGCTGTAGATGTAGTATCATTATAAGCTACTACCTGACCCTTCGATCCGAAAACCTCAGCTCTCTGGTCATAACCGTAAGCAGCCTGTCTCGAGTTATCAATTACTGCAAGTGCTCCGTTTTCCATTTTCATTGTTATGATTGCAGTATCAATATCTCCTTCTTCGCCTATTCTTTTATCCACAAGAACTGCTCCCTGTGCATATACTTCTTCCACTTCACTGTCAAGAAGGTATCTTACCATATCGAAATCATGTATTGTCATGTCAAGGAACATTCCTCCCGATACTTTTATATATTCCACTGCCGGCGGCATAGGATCTCTTGAAGTTATTTTCAAAATATGCGGCTGCCCTATTTTTCCAGCTGCCACCGCTTCTTTTACAGCTCTGAAGTTATGGTCGAATCTTCTGTTAAAACCTACCTGATACTTCACCTTTGAATTTTCCAGTGCTTTTATTACATTTTTTATTCTATCTACATCATGATCTATAGGTTTTTCACAAAATACATGCTTTCCTGCATTTATAGCTTCTATAGATATAGGAGAGTGTGTATCTGTGGAAGAACAGATTAATACCGCGTCAATCTCTTTATCTTCCAATATCTTTTTATAATCATTATATACTTCTGTGATTCCCATATTTGCTGCCCATTCTTTTACCTGATCATTCAGGTACACATCAGCTATTGACTTTACTTCTGCTTCTTTTACATATTTTGTAATACTCTCTGCATGAACCTGACCGATTCTTCCAGCACCTATAATACCTATTTTTAACATAAGATCTCTCCTTTATTTTTTAATATTTTCTCGCCTTTTTCAGCCCGTCTTCTTTTTCTTCAAAAGCTGTTTTTATGGAATCTTTTTCAGATACACCGGCTACTCCTACATGCCACCATGACTCATATCCGTTTGTCATCGTCTTCGGAAGTACCTTTATATCTATAAGAGTAGAAATCTCCTGTTTTTTTGCATCTTCCAAAGCTGCTCTCAGCTCATCCAGAGTTTTTACAGAGTAAGTTTTTACTCCATAACCCGAAGCTGCTTTTGCATAATCTACAGGAATAAGCTTTTTGCTTCCTCTGTTTCTGAATTCAGTCTCAAAGCTTCCCATTCCATTTCCCATCTGCAGATTATTAATACATCCAAAACCGCAGTTATCAAATAAAAGAACATTTATCTTTTTATTTTCCTGAATAGAAGTTACCAGCTCCGAATGAAGCATTAAATAACTTCCGTCTCCTACCATTGCATAAACCTCCTTAGAAGGCTCAGCCATTTTTACACCAAGGGCTCCGTTTATTTCATACCCCATACATGAATACCCGTATTCCATATGATAGCTGTACTTTTCATTTGTTTCCCACATTCTCTGCAGATCACCCGGAAGACTTCCCGATGATCCTACTACTACATAATCTTTTTTTAGAAAATCATTTATTACACCCAGTACTTCTGTCTGTGTAAGAGCTCCTCCGTACAGATCATAAATTTCATTAAGAGCTTCTTCTATTTGATCAGGCACCTCTGCCTTGAATCCTGTTTTAGTGAATTTTATTCCGTGAAGTCTTGAAAGCTCGCTTGCCCAGTCTGCTTTTGCTCTTTCAGGTTCACTGCCGTAAGCACTTTTATAGCCTTCTTCCCGCAGCTGTTTATTTAATTCCTCAAGACACACCTTTGCATCTCCCACTATCTTTACCGCATCCATCTTTTCAGCATGAAAATCCGAAGCATTAATAGTAAGAAATTCTACATTTTCATTTTGGAATAAAGCCTTTGACCCTGAAGTAAAGTCCGTAAATCTTGTTCCTATACCTATTACCAGATCAGCCTCTGCTGCAAGCATATTTGCCGCAAGATTTCCTGTGACTCCTATTCCGCCCATATTCAGTTCAAAATCATTTTCTATACTGCTTTTCCCTGCCTGAGTTTCGCCTATTGGTATATTAAATTCCGCAGCAAACTTTTTCATTTCTTCTCCGGCTTCAGAGTATCTTACTCCGCCGCCGCATATTATAATCGGTTTTTTCTTTCTTTTTATTAATTCCACTGCATTCTTAAATTCTGTAGGTGTTCCTATTCTTCTGTCTATCACATGCACTCTTTTGGCAAGAAAGCTTTCAGGAAATTCATAAACTTCCCCCTGTACATCCTGAGGCATGGCTACACACACAGCTCCTGTATTTCCTATATCAGTCAGAACTCTCATTGCATTTATCATCGCTGACATAAGCTGTTCAGGTCTTGTCACTCTGTCCCAGTATTTTGTTACTGCTTTAAAAGCATCATTTGTAGTCACAGACAGATTATTTGTATGCTCTACCTGCTGTAATACAGGATCAGGCTGTCTTGTGGCAAATGTATCTCCCGGAAGCAGAAGCACCGGAATATTATTTGCGGTTGCCGTTCCTGCAGCGGTAAGCATATTAGCAGCTCCCGGTCCTACAGATGTAGTGCAGGCATATATTTTTTTTCTGTTTTTCTGTTTTGCAAAGGCTGTGGCAGCAAGTGCCATCCCCTGTTCATTTCTTCCCTGATGTACCTTCAGGTCACCGGGATTCTCTTCCAGAGCCTGTCCTATTCCCAGTACATTTCCATGACCGAATATGGTAAAGACTCCCTCTATGAATTTTTCCTCGTGTCCGTCAAAACTCACATACTGATTATCCAAAAATCTTACTAATGCCTGTGCGGTAGTTAATTTTATATATTTCATTTCTCCTCCAATGCTAAGAATTTTAACGATTATCGAAAGTTTTCCTTAATGATATCAAAGGTATCAAAAGAAATTTTTTAAACTCTGATTTCCTATTTTACTACTGAACCGTCCCATGTGTCTACCTTAGCTTTATTATCTTCTTCTGTAAACCATGTACTTGTTACTACTTTGGCATCAGTAAAGAATTTTACCCCGTCTTTTCCAAGTGTATGAAGGTCTCCAAAGAAAGAACGCTTGTGTCCGTTAAACGGAAACAATCCTACCGGCACCGGCACTCCTACGTTTATTCCTACCATTCCTCCGTCAGTACGTCTTGCAAATTCACGGCTGTAATATCCGCTGCTAGTGTAAATAACAGAGCCGTTTGCAAATTCATTTGCATTCATTATTGTTATTCCTTCTTCGAAGTCTTTTACTCTTTTTATACATAATACCGGACCGAATATTTCTTTTTGTCCTACTTCCATCTCCTCTGTTACATAATCAAAAATTGTAGGCCCCATATAGAATCCGTTTTCATATCCGGGTACGCTTACTCCTCTTCCGTCAAGAACAAGCTTTGCTCCTTCATCTATACCTTTTTGTATCCATCCTTCCACATATTTTCTGTGATCTGCTGTAACTACAGGCCCGAGATCAGTTGTTTTATCATATGCAGGTCCTATTTTCAGTTCTTTTGCCACTTCTGTTAATTTTGCCACAAACTTATCAGCTATGCTTTCCTGAACACATATTGTAGGAAGAGCCATACATCTTTCCCCTGCACATCCGAATGCTGAGTTTATAATTCCTCTTACAGATCTTTCAAGTACACAGTCTTCCAGTACCAATGCATGATTTTTTGCCTCGCATAATGCCTGTACTCTTTTTCCGTGTGCAGCTCCTGTAGAATATACATGAAGTCCCACAGATGTCGACCCTACGAATGAGATTCCTTTTACATCAGGGTGTGATAACAGAATTTCTGCTTCGTTTCTTGAACTTGTTACTATATTTAATACTCCTTTTGGCAGTCCTGCTTCCACAAAAAGCTCTGCAAGCTTGTAGCTTGTCATAGGAGTAGTGCTTGACGCTTTCAGCACCATTGTATTTCCTGTAGCGATACATAACGGAACCATCCATCCCATTGGTATCATCCCCGGGAAATTAAACGGAGCTATTCCTGCAAATACCCCCAGCGGTTCTCTGTAAAGTACAGTATCATAACCTGTAGAAGTATTCATCAGAGATTCTCCCATCATTAATAACGGAGCACTGCACGCAAGCTCTACGGGCTCTTTTACCTTTAATAAATCTCCCTGTCCTTCCGCCCAGTTTTTACCATGTTCTTTACACAATATTTCTGTAAGCTCGTCCATTCTTTGATCCAGCAGATCTCTAAATTTATATAAAATCTGAACTCTTTTCATTACAGGAATTGCCGCCCATGATTCAAATGCGTCCTTGGCTGCCTGTACGGCTTCCTCTACTTCTTCCTTTGTACAGCACGGAGTTTGTGCTATTACTTCACCAGTACTCGGATTGTATATATCATAATACTTATCAGTTTTTGATTCTCTCCACTCACCGTTTATAAAAAATTTCAATTTTTGCATTTTTTTCCTCCTATAATTTTTTTATTTATGATAATCTGTCTGAATATGAACCCTTTCCTCTTTAGAAATCATCAAATCGGAAACAGGCATATTATTTTTCAGGCCAGATTTTTACATCCTTTTCCAAAAGCCATTTGTGATCTTCCTCATCTATTCTTTCAGTCCACGGATTTCCGTCGAAATGTCTTATCATCCAGCAATAAAACATTGCATAACCGGGAGCTGTTGTCTGCGGATGTACCTGACCGCCGTCTATTGTAAGAAAACTGTTATTTTTTATCTTATAAGCTTCCTCTCCTACAAGACACAGTCCGAATCCCTGAGGCTTATTAAATTTATAAAAATAAACTTCAGGCTGCGGATGATGATGCGGCGGATAGCTTGACCATTTTCCCGGATAATTTATTACTTCTCCTAAAACCATGTTGGAATACGGTGCATTATTATAATCAAATACAGTTCTTACCACTCTTCTTGCAGTACCGTCCCATACTCCGTCACCAAAAATTTCACTTTTTGTGTCCTCTTTACTGTACAATTTCGAATCAAAAGTCCCGTTATTCTCAGTTTTCTGCACAAGAACCTCACTGTCTTCCAGAACCTTTATGTCCACCGCTATGCCCTTCGGCACATGAAGACACACAGGATTCTCGTCAAACATACACCCTCTCTCCAGAACAGAATTTCTCCCTTCCCATGAAAGCTCTATCTTTCCTGTAAGTAGAAGAACTGCTGTTTCCTGAGTTTCACTTGATAATTTTTTTTCCTCACCTTTTGACATATTGAAAACACTTATATCCATAAGCATATCATCATGTTTTTCCCCGACTTTCGTAAGTACATTTTCCCCTTTTTTTAATTCATTCAAATAATTTATCATTTTTTCCTCCTAAAATTGCAGTATCACTATATCAAACAAAGAAGCTTCTTTATTTACAGCATGATGCAGCGCGTTCCTAACCTCTTGCCACCATTTCCCCGTATTCTTCCTTCGCTTTTCTGATAAATTCTTTTATGCTGTCAGCAGTAGGCATATCTTCCGAACAGCTGTGGCTTGCAACCAGCATTGCTGCCGATGCACTTCCGAACTCAAGGGCATCCATTATATCCCATCCTTCAAGAAGTCCGTACATAAATGCCGATGCATAAGCGTCTCCTCCGCCGAATGATTTCAGCAGTTTTACAGGAAACGGCTTTATTTTATAATTTTTCCCGTCGGCAGTATACGCCACTGATCCTTCCTTACCATGCTTTATAACAACTATTTTATTGCCGCAGCCCAGCCATCTTTTGGCAGTTTCCTCATCGCTGCTGTTTGGTGCTATAAGTTTTTCGGTAAGATTGAATTCTTCTCTTGAGCCTATTACCATATCGCTGTTTTTAGCTACCATAGAATAATAAATTGCTATTTCATCGTCATTTTTCCATGTATAGCTTCTGTAGTCTATATCAAAAACCACAATTGTCTCATGCTTTTTGGCAAATTCCACTGCCTTAAGCACAGCTTCCCTTGACGGGCTTTTTGCCAGGGCAGTTCCTGAAACAACTATCATTTTTGCATTTTTTATGTACTCCTCGCTTATCTCTTCTGATTCCAGAACCAGATCAGCTATTTCATTTCTGTACATAAGTATGCTGCTTTCTGTAGGGCTGAGAATTTCAGTAAAAGTCAGTCCCAGAGATTCACCATTCTTTGCCCTGAACACATTTGATACATCTATGCCTTCATTTTTGAAATAATCAGTCACAAAGTCACCAAATCTGTCCTCAGATACTTTCCCGATAAAACCTACCTTTTTGCCGAGTCTTGCGAGTCCCACAGCTATGTTAGCCGGTGATCCTCCGAGGTATTTCTTAAATGTCTGGCTCTGCGCCAATGTCATATTTATATCCACAGGATTAAAATCTATTGCTATTCTCCCTATGGGAATAACATCAATTTTTCTGTCCTCGTGAAAATTTAAATATTTCATACTTATTCCTCCTAGTATTTTGTCTAAAATTATATTAAAAAACTTATATCTTATCAATGTCAAAATACTTGTACCTGTTCCTATGCAACCCATATTTTAGAAGTGTACCTACATAAGGTGCTAGTATTTTGTCTAATATTATATTAAAAAAGCTTATTCCCAACAATGACAAAATACTTGTACCTGTTCCTACTATACCTATATTTTAGGAATGTACCTACATAAGGTGCTAGTATTTTGTCTAATATTATTTAAAAAAACTTATATCTTATCAATGTCTAAATACTTGTATCTGTTCCTATGGCACCCATAAAATACTAGTATTTTGCCCGACTTCACTTCATACTCAAGCCTTGTTTTTACTGTTGAATATCTCTATATGCATTTTTACATTCTCATAAGCGCCTTCTATTTCCGCAGCATGAAGCTTGAAATAATCTATTTTCCCGTTATTATTTTCCGAATACATTTTTCTTACCATAGCTTCCACTGAATTAAATGTAGATGTGGCCACATTTATTTTATGTATCCCGAGTTCTATGCACTTTCTGAAATCTTTTTCGTTTATTCCGGAACCGCCGTGTAAAACAAGAGGAATATCCACTTCCTTATTTATTTTATCCAAAATTTCAAAATTCAGTTCAGGATCACCTTTGTATTCCCCGTGTGCATTTCCTATTGCCACTGCCAGTGCATCAATGTTCGTGTCAGTATAAAATTTCAGTGCTTCCCTTACATCAGTGTAAATCATTCCATGATCTTCTTTTCCATCTTCACTTCCGCCGACTTTCCCTATTTCAGCTTCCACAGTTACATTATATTTTTCGGCTTTTTCCATTACTGCCTTTGTTAACTCTATATTTTTTTCAAGAGGATGTGCCGATCCGTCAATCATAACAGAAGTAAAGCCCAGCTCCAGTGCCTCTTCTATTTTTCCCATGCTTATCCCGTGATCCAGATGCACGGCTATCGGTACCTTTGAACTTTTGGCGGCTGCTATCATCATAGGCCCGATAAGATTCAGCGGCGAATAGTTTAGTCTTACTTCTGCTATCTGGAGTATAATCGGTGAGTTCAGCTCTTCAGCTGCTTTTACTGCCCCCATTATCATTTCCATATTAGCTATGCTAAAAGCTCCCACTCCGTATTTTTCCTGCTGTGCCTTGACAAGCAGACTTTTCATGTCTAATAATGGCATTTCCATACTTCCTTTCCCAAAGCTTTCCTTCGCAGTATATATGATTATATTTTTGTCACTTCTTGGTCATTTTATTTTTCATCATAATTACTTATTTTTACCTTATTTTTTTTATTTTGTCAATTTTATTTTTTATTTTTTTAAAAAACTTTATCAAACTTAACCAAAATATTACCATAAAAAATAATCTTATACCAAAAATATATTCTTTTTTTCATAATACATATTTACTTTTTACAAGTTTCATACTATAATAATAGTAAAGATATTAAAAAAACTATGTTCCTTTTAGTCTCAGAACTTAACCATTTTTTTATTGCAAACTCCGAAAAGATTCCATTTTTTTATATCTTTGACAATTTTTGAAAGGATGGCGTTATGAAAACACACAGAATTAAGAATGTAGAAGAATACATACTAAAAAACGAATCTGTTTCACTGGATAAATTATGTGATGTATTTAAAGTTTCCAAAAACACTATTCGAAGAGATATTAAGGAGCTTTTAGAAAAAGGAAAAATAAAGAAAATATACGGCGGAGTTACGATAAACCAGAAGAAACTGGTTCCCTTTGAGGAGAGAAACATAAAAAACCATGCAGAAAAAAAAGCTGCTGCAGAAATAGCGGCCGCATATATAAATGACGGAGATATTATTTTTATTGATTCCGGAACTACCACTATGTGGCTCATTGATTTCCTTAAGAATAAAAGTATCACTATACTTACGAATAATCTGAGTGCAATAGTTTCGGCACTTCCATATCCGAATTTGAATATTATTTCACTTGGCGGAACATTGAAAAGAAAAACAAATTCATTTGTAGGAAATTCTACTTCTCTGGTATTGAAAGATTACAATATCAGCAAAGCTTTTATGGCAGCTACAGGGATTTCCATTGCCAGAGGGGCTACGAATTCATCTGTTGAAGAATATGAACTGAAAAAACTAATAGTAGAAAAGAGTGACGAGATTTTTCTAATCGTAGATTCATCAAAATTTGACAGTATTTCACTCATGACTTACTCACCGCTTGAAAATCTGGATTATATCATCACAGATAAAACCCCGCCAAAAAAATACACTGATTTCTTCAGAAAAAACAAAATAAATCTGCTGACAGCAGAAAATCAAAATAAAAAATAACCAGTTACTAACGGGCTGTTCTACACAGCTCTTTTTTTATTTCAATAATTAATGCGGGAAAATAGAATATAAAATAGTATTTAAAAGACTAAAAATAATGTATACTAAAATTAATCCGGAAAAATATAAAATGGCTTCTAATGTTCACACGATGTGATTTTCCGAATTGTGTTTATGAAATAATTGTTGACGACATGGATACTTATAAATAAAAAGTTTGCTAAAATGGCTGCTTTTGATAAAAATAATCAGGATTTTCCTGATACGAATTTAAGTGAAAAAGGAGAATATGATATGAGTAATATTCTGACTGTAACAAGTCCGGCTTTTGAAAATAAGGCTGTAATTCCAATACAATATACCGGCCGCAAGGAAGATATTTCACCGGAGCTGCACCTGTCTGCTATAGATAGGAGAGCAAAATCTTTAGCGATCATCATGGATGATATGAATCATCCCATCCCGGCTTATAATCATTGGATTATCTGGAATATTCCCGTGATGGAGACAATTCCTGAAAATATTGCTTACGGAGCGTCTGTTGCCGAATTGGGCGGAGCTGTTCAGGGACGCGGATATGGAAAAAACCGTTATCGCGGACCAAAACCATCTTTCAACTGGCGGCATCTTTATCAATTTAATGTTTATGCGCTGGATTGTTTATTAGATTTATCACCCAGAGCCAGAAAACGTAATTTAATTGCTGCTATGCAGGGACATATATTGCAGGAGGGAGCTTTGACCGGTTATTTTCAGAGCCGCAGATAAACTTTATAGTTAGCTCTGTGGATTTATCCCGTTATTGTGCAAAGCAAAAATAACCTCATTAAAAGTGAAGGAAAATATGACTGCTTGAAAAATATTTGAAATTCTTATATTTTTCTGAAATTATTTTAAATAACATAATCTTTTTTGAAAAAGACTGCCAGTTTCCTTTATGTTGAATTTGAGTAGTTTAAAATGACTTTAAAAAAATAAGAGGATAACATCAAAACAATGATGTTATCCTCTCTGCTGAACTTTAACTTCCTGTAAATCTAACTATTGAAGGAAACGGCAGAGATTCAAATTTAAATATTACGCTATCTCTATCAAATAATTCCAAACAATGTTTAGTTTTAGAAACTAAAAACATTAAATTCAATTCAGTGAATATGTGTTTAATATATTGAGGAGTATACTCTTCATCTTTCTTACTAATAAGTATTCTCTCTTCGTAGTTACTTTTAATAAGTTTATCTCTCTAATAAGATGTTTGACTAATATCAAGAGCAACATCTTCAATATTTTCCAAATAAATTTTATATACTGATTCTAAATTTTTTAAAATTTTATCAATATAGGGTAACTCCGTTTTTCCTGAAAAAAGTCAGTAAAGTGTTAATTTTTATGACCTGTAACATATATAACATATGAATAAACGGTAGGAACAATTACCAGAAGAAGAATAACAATCAAAACTACTGGAATAGTAATAAGTTCTAAAAAACTCAAAATTATTATCACAAATCCGCTTATTACCCATAAAAATCCTGCCATACGATGAGTTTTATTCCAGTTATCAGCATCATTAAGTGTCCAGGGAACCCTTATCCCTACAACCTTATTTTGCCTGTTTTTCGGTAGATAGTTTCCGAATAAAAGAATTAATACACCTGCTAATACTGGAGTTATAAGTTGAACAGGTTTATTTTGCCCGAGAGCAATAAATAAAGATATTGGTATACATATTACTGACAATATTGGTATAATCCATATATTAATTGTCTTCATCATTGCTGGTAAGTCTGTTTTTTTGGGTACGAAATATACAAATAAATTTATTCCTGCAAAAACAAAGGGTAAAGCAAAGCAAACAACAGCTTTTGGCAAATAATTGCTAGCCTGACCTGCTATATTAAAATGAACAGGAATTTCACCCGGCAATTCCGGATATAATACAGTTGACAAAACTATCGGCAGTAGGCAGACACTTGTTGTTAATATTATTAACATGTCAATTTTCTTTTTCATTATTATTACCTCCAAATTGTGAGATCCAAAGCATGATTTCTTCAAATACACTGGCATTTAACTGATAAAATATAAAATTTTTTTTCTTTTCTTCAAAAATTAGACCCGCTTTTTTTAACTGCGACAAATGATATGAAATTGTTGCATTTGTCATATCAAAGTGTTCACAAATTTCTCCTGCAGACATTTTTCGCTTTTTGAGCAGTATCAATATATCTCGTCTTACAGGATCAGCTAATGCCTTAAACATCTCGTGAAATCCCATAATTTCCCCTTTCTTGCCAATTCTATTTAGATGTTTTTCTAAATAGATTGTAGCATCTATAAGATGAAAAATCAAGAACTATTTCGATAATTTTCTAAATAAAGATAGTTCGCTCATTGGTGGACTGGTCACCAAATTTAGGACCACTTTTTTTACTTAACTAGCTCTATTTATTTTTAATTTATTTTTTTAATTGTTCTCCATATTCTACTGGACTCAAATAACCCAATTTCTCCTGTATTCTCTATCTTTTTCTTCCAATAATTTCTTTAATTTCACAATTTCTAAATAA
>RCMY010000636.1_pt1 | contig 33183 bp, 25 predicted proteins | sample 2041341 | NCBI WGS metagenome assembly RCMY01 (sample SAMN09708234, study PRJNA481090) | Marine sediment metagenome, whole genome shotgun sequencing project. | reverse complement strand
TGAATTTCTTCTTGGTAACAGTGAATATGATGCCCCCTTGTTGGTAGTCATTTCGTATATAGCGATACCCCAGGATACCGAATCCATGGCACAGTAGGATTGTGGACATGTGGAACCCTCCTTATCTCTTGCTTGGTTGCTTTGATAAGGACTATATGTCCACTTTTTTTCATTCATTTTTCCGACAAGTACGCTTAATCCGGAAGAACCGGGATAGGCAACTTTACAAACAGATAGGATACAATGTAGTATATCTGTTATGAAAGTAAATAGGGGTGTTGCAACTATGGCGAGGTAACGGTTTTCTTCCCGGTTCCCAGTTCCCGGGGTTAGTGCAGTATTTTATTGGACCAGTGCACGGCAAATTTGACCAGGCCGGTGAAATGCTTGAGTTGCAGCTTTTCTTTAAGATTTTCACGGTAGGTGCCGATTGTCTTGATACTGAGATGGAGACGGTCGGCAATTTCCTTGGTGGAAAATCCCTCACCGATCAAGCGCAGGACCTCCAGTTCACGGTTCGTGAGCACGTCCAGAGGAGATCTGCTGTCGGTATTCTGCTGGCTGGTCATGCGCTTGAACACTTTATCTTTGATTGTGGAGCTGGCATAGATATCACCATTCAGAACACAGCGGATAGCCTCAACCACCAGAGAGATCGCCTCCTGTTTCATGATATAACCGCTGGCCCCGGCCATCAGTGCCCTCTCGGCGTAAAGAGATTCATCATACATGGAAAGCACCAGCATAGGCAGTCCATAGTCTTTTTTTATCTCCTGCACGAGATCAATGCCGTTGCCGTCTTTCAGGGAAATGTCGACAACAATCAGGTCGGGTTGGAAACGGTCAATCGCTTCGCCGGTTTTTTTCATCGACTCGACACTGCCGCATACCACGAGATCCTCTTCCGTGTTAATCAGCTCACTCATTCCAAGACAGAAAATGGGATGATCATCAACAATCAGTACCTTATATTTTTTCTGCGGGGCCATCCGTTCTCTCCGCTGTACATGCGTAAGCGTTCACCAGCACCAAATCTGCTTTGTCTCCAGCACTGGCAAACGCTTACAGTGCTGAGGTTATGCAAGCTTGATTTGTTTTCCGCTAAACGGTTACGTACATGCTATTGCTGCATACTTTCCGATTTTTTCATGAAGACATGAATAATCGTTCCACTTTCACTCTTGCTGGTGATTTCGAGAAAGGCACCAATAACCAGAACCCGGTATTTCATGATCTGCAGGCCAATACCTTTTCTTTCCTGCTTCTTTTTTATACCCCGGCCGTCATCAATAATCCAGAGGTGAATATATGCATCTTTTTGTTCAAGAGATATGTCAATAGACGAAGCGCCAGAGTGTTTTACCGCATTATTTACTGCTTCCTGAACAATATAATAGAGATGGGTCGCCAAGGTATTGTCGTGAATATTCAGGGGAGCATCCCCACTAAAGGTACAATGAATATTGGTCGCCACCTGCGTCTTTTCAGCAATTTCCTTCAACGCTGACTGGAGACCATACGCCACCAGATGAACCGGACAAAGGCCTCTTGCCAATCCCCGTGCCTTGGAAGTTGCTTCGCCTATCAGTTCAACAATTTTTTCGGCCAGACGCTCCCCATCACCATTATTTTTTTTAATAGTCGTTTTTAAAGCAGAGGCAAGCCCACCGATCCCAATAAGATGTGGACAAAGATCATCATGGAGATCCTGGCCGATGATCTGACGGACATTGTCACCAATATCCATTAATTGTCTGGTCAGTCTTTGGGTTTCGGTAATATCACGGAGAATGACCACACTGCCAACAAGCTGGTGCAGATGGCCCCGAAAGGCCGCACTACTGATGCTGACATTGCGGATTTCTCCGGTCTTGGTATATCGTTTTGTTTCTGTAGTTGGCAGGACCTTGCCCTCCCGGATAGTATTGATCATCAGCTCTGTGTCCGGCCAATTTTCCTGTGGTACGAAATGGTCCAGTTTTTTACCGAGGCATTCCTCAAGGTTCCAGCCAAAAACGGTATGGAATGCAGGGTTAAAATACGTCACCTGCCCTCGCATGTCATAAATTACAATGGGATCAGCAGCGGCTTCCATTACCGAGCGATAGCGTTCTTCACTTTCCCTGAGGCTGTTTTCCGCTTCCTGCCGAACCTGTATCTGCTGTTTTAAATTGCTGCTGTAATCACCAAGCTGTTCCATGAATCTGTTGAAGAACATGGCCATCTGTCCCAGCTCATCTTTGGAAGTGACTGCCATACGCAGATTGAAATTACCTTTACTGGCATCGGTGAATTTTTCCATTAAATTCCGTAAAGGACTGGTAATCGAGTCACTGATCTTAAAAGTCAGTGTCAATACCAGCAACATGGTGATGCTGAAGGTAACTATGATTACAGTCCGAATGGTGCGCAGTGGACCATAGAATTCTTCAAGATAACTCGCTGCTCCTATAATCCAGTTATAATCTTTTATGTAGCTAAAAAGACACAGCTTGGTTCGTGGCTCGGTCTCCCCCGGGTTCTTCCAGGGATACACCACCCGGCCATTTTTCTGTTTAAGGATGGAGGCAAGATATTCATTAGGCAGGCCTTCCACGGTCAAGATATTAACGCCTTCAAGTTGGGGATGAATAATTGCCGTGCCTTCATTGTTCATGACAAAGGCATAGCCTGTTTTACCAAACTGCACATCGAGCACACTTTGCCTGAAGTCATCAACATTGACCAGGCCCTTAAACTCCTCGCGATAGGAGGAAACTGAAATCAACCAGTCCCATGGCGTAAAATGGATCATATACAACGCTTTAGGGCGACTCTGTTGCTCATCGGGGTTTTTCCAGTCGTATTCGAGATAGCCCCGTTCTTTCGCCAGGAGATCTCTGACAAAGGAATATTCTGAAACATCAGTTTGCAGCAAAGCTTTTTGCGGATGAACGACGACAATACCACTGCTGTTGAGACAGTAAATATACCCTGATTCTCCGATAGTCTGACTCAATAATACGCGGCTGGCCCTCTCTTTGGCTTCCTGTTCAGTGAGGAGCCCATCCTGATAATCCTGATAGAACGATTCGATAATCTGGAGGTTTTTTTCAGCAGCGCCGCGCAGATAATTTTTAATGGAAACGGTAAGAGAGGTCGTTACCAGGTTGTAAATGGTTGTTGCGGCATTGTGCAGTTCGCTTTCTATGTTTTTTTCTATGGTATTGCGGGTAATAACATAAACGGTGGCAAAGCCAATGGACAGGGAAAGGAAAAACAAAAGCGAATAGTAGAAAAGAAGCTTGTGACGAATCCGTGCTCCGGCAAACATATTCTCTCCATTCTTTTCTGATAATAAGATTCTGCTCAATCCATCCTCACGTCTCAGTTGCATTCTATTGCTATGACCTGGGACGAGCTAGCGCTGACTGGCAGATGGGTGAAAACTCACTTGTAACAGAAATCGGAGAACAGGTGAAGAGTTAGTGCCTTACAGATTATTTTCTTGCTTTTTATGCACGAAAAAAATCTGTAAGGCACTAACTCCGCTCAAGGGGGTACTGAACTGAGCACCCGACAAGCGAGTATTAAAAAGAATCCCGGCTATCTACCTCGCTGAATTATTTTTTCAGAAACCCATGGGCCTCCTCCGGGCTTTCATAGATATGCGGCGATACACCTCGTTTTTCCAGGGCATCGCCCAGCTTCATCCGCAGAAAGGCGCTGGTAGTATATCGGCTGACCTTTGAAAAATAATTCTCCACCAGCGTCTGCTGCATCGCTGCATAGTCGTCAATCAGGTCTGCATCGATGACAAACTGATCGTAGTTGCCGATGGCGGGGACCTTTCTACCCAAGGGTTTGAGAAGACGGGCAATGGTATCCCCGATCGCATTGACATCATCGATGGATTTGACTGAATATCCGGCCAGATTAGCAAACAGAGTTTCGGTATCGTGATCAAAGGTGATCCGGTCTTCGACGGAAATATTCAGGAGATCGTCCTTCAACTCCATTTTAGCGGGTTTAAAAATACGCGCGTCCATAAGTTTGAGATGCTCGTGGATAACAGGCCTGAAATCCATATGATCGAGAATGTCTTTCTGAAGATCCAGGCCGGGGGCGATTTCAATCAGTTCGGGCCCCTCTGTTCCCAACTCGAAGACGCATCGTTCCGTGATATAGAGAATTTTCCTCTTTGACTTTGCTCCGTAAGAACCGCTGAAGGTAATATGATTCACTTGATCAACGAATTTTCTAAAACGACCTTCTTCCTTGATGATAAGGCGACCGTCATCGATCGCATATTTCATGCCCCCGGCTGTGAATGTGCCCATGAAGACGACCTTTTTGGAATTCTGGCTGATATTAATGAATCCCCCGGCCCCGGACAGTTTTTTGCCGAACTTGCTCACATTGACATTTCCAACACGATCGGTTTCGGCCATGCCAAGGAAGGCCACGTCCACGCCGCCACCGTTATAAAAATCGAATTGATAGGGCTGATCGATGAGGGCGGAAGCGTTGATGGCGGCCCCAAAGTTGAGCCCCCCCGCCGGAAGTCCGCCGATGACCCCCGGCTCGGCCGTCATGGTCATGAAATCGAGGATTTGCTCTTCATTGGCCACGCTGGCGATGCCTTCCGGTACCCCGATACCCAGATTCACCACACAGTTTGGTTTGATCTCGAAGGCGGCACGTCTGGCAATAATCTTTCGACAACACAACTCCATGGATGGGATCGCGTCCATGGGAACCTCCATTTCCCCGCTGAAGGCCGGATTGTAGAACTCTCCCAATGTCTGCCAGTGATTTTCAGGACGGGCCACCACCACGCAGTCAACAAGGATACCGGGGATCTTGACCTGTCTTGAATTGAGGGACCCGCCCCGGCACACCCGCTCAACCTGAGCTATTACCAGTCCACCGGAGTTTCTCGCGGCCATGGCGATGGAAAGGGACTCTAAGGTCAGGGCCTCTTTCTCCATGCTGATATTACCATTGGTATCGGCTGTCGTTCCCCGGATGACCGCTATATTGATCGGCAGGGTTTTATAATACAGATATTCTTTGCCATCGATCTCCATGAGCCGGACTATATCCTCGGTGGTCTTCTCGTTGAGTTTACCGCCACCGTTGCGGGGATCGACAAAGGTCCCCAGGCCGACATCGGAGAATATACCTGACTTCTGCGAGGCGATATTGCGATACATATGACTGATAATGCCCTGGGGCAGGTTATACGCCACCACCTTATTTTCCACAACCAACCTCTGGATTTTTGGGGCCAAACCCCAGTGACCGCCGATAATACGTTTAATGAGCCCTTCGTGGGCCAGATGATTAAGGCCTTTATTGCTGTCGTTGCCGGGGCCAGTGGCAACGGCGAACATCAGAGTTAGGTCTTTTGGGGACCCTGTCTCGAGATAGTATTGCTCCAGTGCGGCGGCAATCTCCTCACATACGCCGACACAGGCAAAGCCGCCAACCGCGACAGTATCGTTGTCCCTGATCATGCGAACAGCCTCTTCCGCGGTAACGATTTTATCCTTTTTGGTATAGGTTGTCTGGAACTGGTTGAGCAGGGTTTTAAATGTCCTGGTTTGGGTAAAAGGTTGTTCCGTTGGCATCGAGAATCTCCATCATGCTCCAGGAATACCGGAGCATAGCAATAGGTTTAATCTAGGGAAGGTTACCTTGACACGTGCTACCACCAATCTTTATAGCACCGGCAGGGCTTTTTTCATGGTCTCCTTGACCTGATCGGGACCAATGCAGAGTACGGTGAGATCGCTCCGATCATACCAGACGCCGTCTGCATCAATCTTGAACTTGGATTCCATATCCGGAACCTGTTTCATACACACAAGAATTTTCATAACTTTTTCTCCAAACAAATAGATCGTTGGAACCACCCGACGCGTTATAGACGACGGAAATACCCGGTCAAATTAGCCGGGGAGACGCTCAACCAGTATCTCAGCGATATCCCGAGGCCTTAAACTCTCCTCGGCATTCGCTCCTTTAACCCCATCCTCGAACATGGTCAGGCAGAACGGACAATTGGAAAGCAGTGTCTGCGCACCAGTCGCAGCGGCCATTTCCACCCTTTTAATATTAATCCTCGTGCCGAGTTTTTCTTCAGCTAGAATCCTGCCCCCACCGGCACTACAGCAAAAGGCCTGATCACGGTTTTTCGCCATTTCGACGATCTGTCCCCCCGCCGCTTTAATCAGCTGTCGAGGTGCTTCATAGATACCGTTATGACGGCCGAGATAACATGAGTCATGATAGGTGCATGCAAAGCTCTCCGCCCGGAGTGGTAATTTGCCTTCTTTCACCAGTCTGGCCAGGAAAACTGCATGCGATTCAACGTGGACGGTTAAGCCAAGATCCCGGTAATCTTTTGTCAGTGTGTTGAAACAATGGGGGCAGGTAGTGACAATTTTCGTAATGCCATACTTTTGTATAATCTCGATATTCTCCACAGCCAGAGTCTGATAGAGATACTCATTGCCCATCTTGCGTACCGGATCACCGCAACACTTTTCTTCCTTGCCGAGAATGCCGACTTTAATATCTGCGGCATGGCACAGGGTGATAAAATCCCTGGCAACTTTTATATTGCGCTTATCAAAACTTGCATAACAGCCAACAAAGTAAAGGACATCGACATGAGGATCATCGGCAAGGCTTGGCACATTCAAGCCTTCCGCCCAATCGCCCCTGGCGGCATAGCCCATGCCCAAAGGATTGCCGTTCACTTCGACCTGCTCCATGGCGACCATGACCTCATCTCCGGGAAACTCTCCCTCCATAAGCACGAGATTCCGCCGCATTTCGATGATTTTATTGACATGTTCGATCGAAGCCGGACAGATATCCTGACAGGCACGACAGGTCGTACAGGACCAGATGGCATCTTTTGTCACCGCATCGATGAGATCCATTTTGGGATTGGTCCTGGCGATCTCGCCTATTTGGCTAATAAGCTTCATCGGGGAGAGAGGTTTATCCGTTGCATAGGCCGGGCACCTGTCCTGACAACGCTTACAGAGCGTACAGGCATCGCTGTCGAATATATCTTTCCAGCTCAGTTCGCTTACCTGCCGGGCACCAAAATTCTCAATCTCTTCATTTTCCAAATCGACGGTGGCAAGTTTGCCGACCGGACCACGGTCAGTAAAAAAATAGTTCATACTCGTGGTCAATATGTGCCGGAACTTGGTGTACGGAATCAACGAGATAAACAGCATCGCCAGAAGCAGGTGGAACCACCAGAGCCCCTTGTGCAGAGTGAGTATGGATGGTTCAGTCATGCTCCAGCCTAGTCCCTTTGCAACCATCAGCCCAAGCGGTGACCAATACGAGAGAGGAGAGTTCAACTCGGTTACTGCCATTCTTGCTCCCTCTATCAAAAAACCGGTCAGGAGGATTGTAAACAAAAGCGAGTGCATGATGACATCATCGCGCTTGGTCTCAAGTCCCGCAGGCCGGACGAGCCAACGGCGCACCAGCAGACCGAACAGCATCAGGATGGCCGCACCGCCGGCGATATCAAGCACAATACTGAAAATCTTGTAGAAGGTACCTTTAAGGAAAACGAAATCAAAAAGCAGGTCGGTAAAATCAGCCTGAACGACGATGAGCGACGTACCGATAAAAAGTGCGACAAATCCCCAGAAAAAAACAGCATGGGCAATACCCGGCCCCTTCACCCGCAATACCCGGGTCTGCAGCAACATGTTCCGCACCATTGCCGCCAGTCGGGCCGCCGGTTGATCTGTTCGTTGGAGGGGCTGGCCGAGCCGATAGATCCTGATGCGCTGGAAGGCTCCATAAGCAAGGACAGAAACAGCCGCCAGGGCCAGCAGATACATAGGTGCGAGCGTTGTTAAACCATGGCCCACGTTCCAGTAAATTTCACGGGTAAATTCCATCACGGTCTCCGAATATTTTGCATGGAAGCTGGTACAAGGAAAGGGAATGGCCAAAAGCCATTCCCTGACTTTTCTTAACGGGTCAGATTCGCCCCGATGACAACACGCTGAATCTCACTTGTGCCCTCGTAAATCTCAGTGATCTTGGCATCGCGCATCATTCTCTCTACGGGGAAATCGCGGGTATATCCGTAACCACCATGCAACTGCACAGCCTGGGTAGTAACCTTCATTGCTGTTTCGCTGGCAAACAGTTTGGCCATGGCCGACTCCTGGGAGTAGGACAAACCCGCACTGGCTCGATAGGCGGCGTTATAGACCAGCAGCCTGGCCGCTTCGACCTGGGTCGCCATATCGGCTAACTGAAACTGAACCCCCTGAAAGGCGCTGAGCGGTTTATTGAACTGCTCCCTGTCGGTAACATATTTAATGGTGGCATCGAGGGCGCCCTGGGCAATACCAAGGGCCTGTGAGGCAATACCGATCCGCCCGCCATCGAGGGTTTTCATGGCAACCTTGAAGCCCTTGCCTTCTTCGCCCAGTAAATTTTCCATGGGTATATGGCAATTTTCAAAGACCAGCTCCATGGTTGGCGACGAGCGGATCCCCATCTTTTTCTCTTTTTTGCCGAAACTGAATCCGGGAGTACCTTTCTCGATAATGAAGGCACTGATCCCGTGATGCTTCTCAGCGGTTTTATCCGTCCTGGCAAAAACGATGTAGGTATCCGCCTCTCCACCGTTGGTTATAAAAATCTTACTGCCGTTGACGAGCCATTGATTACCTTCTCGCATAGCGGTTGTTTTGGTTCCGCCGGCATCGGATCCTGCGGAAGGTTCGGTCAGCCCGAAAGCCCCCATGGCCTCGCCTGAGGCGAGTGGCGTAAGAAATTTCTTTTTCTGTTCGTCGGTACCAAAAAGATTGATGGGATTAGCGCCGAGAGAGAGGTGGGCAGACAGCGTTACACCCGTTGAGGCACACACTCTCGACAGCTCTTCTACTGCGATCGCATAGCTGATATAATCTGCTCCTGCTCCCCCGTATTCCTCGGGAAAGACAATACCTGTCAAGCCAAGATCGGCAAGTCTTGCAAACATCAGACCACGATCAAAGAGCTCCTGCTCATCACGCTCGTTAGCCGATGGCGCGAGCTCTGTCTCTGCAAAAGTTCTTACCATGTCACGGATGAGATTTTGTTCTTCTGTCAATTCAAAGTTCATCGTAGTACTCCCATTGGTTGGTGTTTGATTCTATCGGTTAATTTTGCTGTTCAAGTTGTTATAATTCCATCAGTATTGATAAAATCCTCTGCCGGTTTTCCTACCGAGCCAGCCGGACTCCACATATTGGCGAAGCAGAGGGCAGGGGCGATATTTCGGATCGCCCAAGCCCTGGTGCAGGGTAGTCAGAATAGCCAAACACGTATCAAGCCCAATCAGATCGGCAAGTTCCAGAGGCCCCATGGGGTGGTTCATACCAAGCTTCATCACCGTGTCGATGGACTCCTTGCTGCCAACGCTCTGGTAGAGGCAAAATATCGCTTCATTAATCATCGGCAGCAGGATCCTGTTGGCAATAAAGCCAGGAAAATCACTGGCAACAGCCGGAGTTTTTCCCATCTGTTCGGCAAGTTCTATTGTCGTCTGGTAGGTCTCATCAGAGGTGGAGAGAGCCCGGATAACCTCCACCAGTTTCATCACCGGTACCGGATTCATAAAATGCATGCCGATGACCTTTTCAGGTCTTCTCGTCTGAGAGGCAATACGACCAATAGGAATCGAAGAAGTATTGGATGAGAGGATCGTATGGGGTGGACACACTTCGTCAAGCTGGGAAAAAATCTTGAACTTTATCTCCTGATTTTCAGAAGCTGCCTCAACCACAAAGTCGGCTGCTTGCATTTTGCTCATATCGGTACTGGGGGTGATTCGGTCAAGGATACCCCGCACTTCACTGTCGGATATTTTTCCTTTTTCTACACTCCGTTGCAGGTTTTTGGTTATTACTGCCATCCCCCGTTCAACGAATTCAACAGATATATCATGAAGAATGACATGCATTCCGCTTGCTGCTGCAACCTGGGCTATTCCCCCGCCCATCTGACCTGCTCCGATAACACCAAATGTATTTACCTGCATGACGTGCTCCTCTGTCTTTGTTTTCTCACTTATTGCTTACCACCATGGCCATACCCATGCCGCCGCCTATACACATGCTGATCAGCCCGGTTGCGCAGTTGTTGCGCTGCATTTGATTGATTGTGGTAATCATCTGCCTGGCCCCGGTGCAGCCGACGGGATGACCCATGGAGATAGCGCTGCCGAGCTGGTTTGGTTTTTCAACTTCAATGCCGAGCTCAAGCATGCAGCCGATCGCCTGGGAGGCAAAAGCCTCGTTGAGCTCAATCAGCTCCATATCGGCAATGGTCATTTTTGCCTGTTTCAGAGCACGATTGATTGCCGGAACCGGTCCAAGGCCCATAAACGCCGGATCAAGTCCCCCGGAAGCAAAACTCTCAATGGTCAGAAGCGGTTTAAGGCCAAGCTGCCGGGCCTTCTCCTCACTCATCAGCAGTACCGCAGCTGCACCGTCATTGATGCCGGAGGCGTTGCCCGCGGTTACCGTGCCGTTTTTAGCAAATACCGGCCTGAGCCTGCCGAGTTTTTCCATATCGGTAACCATCGGTCGTTCATCACGATCAACGATGATTTCCCCCTTGCGAGACTGTATCTTCACCGGAACAATTTCCTCGGCAAAATACCCTTTGTTGATGCCCTCCATTGCCCTGGCGTGACTGAGACAGGCCAGCCGGTCCTGATCTTCACGACTGATATTGTATTTCTCGGCGATATTTTCGGCGGTAACCCCCATATGGTAGCCATAGAAAATTTCATACAGGGCATCATAGACCATCAGATCATGGACTTCTCCGACCCCCGTAAGTTCCATACGGTAGCCCCAACGCCCTTTAAGCAGGGCCATCGGTGCCTGGCTCATATTCTCCTGACCTCCGGCCAGCACCACATCCGCCTGCCCGGTCATGATCGACTGGGCCGCCAGGGCGATCGCTTTAAGGCCCGAACCACAGACTTTGTTGATACCAAATGCTGGAGTTTCCTTACATATTCCTGCTCTGATCATTGCCTGCCGCGCGGGATTCTGACCTTGCCCTGCCTGCAGGACATTGCCCATGATGACTTCATCTATGGCAATCTCTTTTGCCCCTGCGTCCCATTTGGCATATTGGCTCTCGAAGGCAAGTTCTTCCTGGTTGGCCAGTTTTTTGGGTACAGTCTGGCTGAAATCGCTGCCCTTAACCGGGCGTAAGCCAACTTTTTCTAAAGTATTCCGTAGGACCAAAGCCCCCAGGTCAACGACCGGTACATCTTTCAAAGTACCGCCAAACGCGCCCACAGCCGTCCTGCATCCACTGACAATAACAACTTTATTCATTTGCTTATCGCTCCAGTAAGGGTTGATCGAGATGACGCTCTTGCATCACACTTGTCGGAATATTGTGGCCAACCAGCCTTTCTCAACGCACATTGCGTTTTTGGCCAAACCATTCCTGATGCCGCAGTTTAGCTTTCATAGTTTTGCCGGTTGCCGTTTTCGGCAGCTGACAGAATTCAACAGTTTGTGGTGCTTTATACTCCGCATGGTTTTTCCGGCAGAAAGCGATAATTTCGTCTCCTGTCGGATTTGTGCCATATTTGGCAACGACAAATGCTTTCGGCACTTCCCCCCAGACTGGATCAGGAGTTGCCACCACGGCGACTTCGAGCACATCAGGGTGCTGGTAGATAATGTCCTCAATTTCAATGGAAGAGATGATGTTGCCCCCCCTGACGATGACATCACTGGCTCGGTCCATTAACTGGATATAGCCATCGGGATGTATGACACCCAGGTCACCGCTGTGAAACCAGCCGTCCCGAAAGGCTCGATCCGTTGCTTCCTGGTCCTTATAATATCCGAGCATGACATTGTTGCCCCGCATCACCACCTCACCCATGGTCTGTCCATCAGCCGGTACAGGCTGCATTGTGAGTGAATCAACCACTTCCAGATGAATGCTGGTGGTATATGCGACCCCTTGTCTCGCTTTCATTCTCGATACTTTTTCAGGGTCAAGCTCAATCCAGGAAGGTTGCCAGGCACAGACACTGTGGGGGCCATGCAGCTCAGTCAGGCAGTATACATGCGTGACATTTGCGCCAATTTCCTCCATCCCCTGGATGATACTTGGTGAAGGAGGAGCGCCGGCAGTAAGAATCTCCAGGGGACGGCGCAGCCTCACCCTGGCCGCCTCTGGAGAGCAGATCATCATAAGCAGGGTCGTGGGTGCAGCACAGAGATGGGATACATTTTCATTTTCGATAAACTGAAAAATTTCTGTCGGCAGACATTGTCGCAGACAGACATGGGTTGCCCCCACTGCAGTGACCGCCCATGGAAAACTCCAGCCATTGCAATGAAACATCGGTAAGGTCCAGAGATACACGGAGTCAGGTTTCAGCGATGATTCAACAATCTCACCCAGAGTATGCAGATAGGTAGAGCGGTGGCTGTACATAACCCCTTTCGGTTTGCCTGTCGTTCCGGAGGTATAATTGATGGAGATCAGCGCGTTTTCATCGATGATTCTTTCAACGACGGGCGCTGTCTTCGCACTGCCCAGAAGAAAAGATTCATATTCAGGGCCCTGCAGCAGGAGTGAACAGGTTTTTTCACAGATGTTGACGGTCAATTTGACCTGCCCAAACTCACTTTCAACCGGAAGAATCTGAGCTACATATTCGTTGTCGACAAAAAGAGCCTTTGCATCGGAATGATTGATGATATGGAGGTATTCCTGGCTGGAGAGCTGGGTATTCACACATACTAAAATAGCGCCAATCATGGGGATGGCGTAATGCGCCTCAAGCAGAGGAGGTGTATTGGGACAGATGAAAACGACCTTGTCACCGACCCCGATTCCCTGCTCCAGCAGCGAATTTGCCAGTTGGTGGATGCGTTCCTGGAATTCACGGTAGGTGTACCTGAGATCTCCATAGACCACGGCAACCTTGTTCGGATATACCCGAGCGCTCCGGGTAAGAAACGAAACCGGACTGAGCATGTCACAATTCACACTTTGCCTGAACATCAGTGTAACTCCTGAATTATTAGTGACTTAGAAAAGATTATCTTGTGCTGTATACAAGATAATCTTTTCGTGAAGGAACTTATCCCGCAAATCTTTTAGGCGGGATTACAAAGAACACTCCTCAAGGGGGTACTGAATAGAGCACCCGACAAACGAGTATTAAAAAGAATCCCGCAAATCTTTTAGGCGGGATTACAAAGAACACTCCTCAAGGGTCACTGAATAGAGCACCCGACAAGCGAGTATTAAAAAGAATCCCGCGAAGCCTTTAGGCGGGATTAGCAGCTTTACACCTGAAAACCTGCTAAAAAACAAGTAATCTGGATAATGTTTTTAAAATCAAAATCTCAAAGTAACCGCCAAGGCACTTATCCCCCTGTAGGGTATTGGCTCTTTACCATGACAACCGTCAAGATCAAAAAAACAGTTCGAACCTATTTCATCGCAACATCATTTACATGGAAATCACAGTATTTGATCTGCTCACGTCCGACAATCGGCATAAAACCTAATCTTATCTGGGGAAAAAACTGAAGCGGTCTAGGTTCTAAACCTAGGAAGGACCGTCGGATTGCAGAGTATCCACCGACAGGGAAAAGATGTGACGTTAATAGAGACGTTGAAACGCAGATGCCTTAAACACAGCAACTATATCGCTTCCTGGCCTAATATCCAGCTCCTCTAACGATTGGGGGACAATTTCGGCAATAAGGGTATTGCCCTGGCAGTCGAGTTCGACACCGACCAGCCAGTCTGTCTGGTAGGTCTTACGCACGATACATGGCAGCATATTGCGGGCGCTTGTCGCCTCTGGATGTTTTTTGAAAAGCAGAATATCCCGGCTGTTCAGGGCGAATTCACCCGCGGCCGGGTTATCGGATTTAACCAGCATCAGGGAAACCTCGCCCCATCGATAGCTGAGGAGTTTTCCCAGATCATTGGGCGATTCAAGGCGCAGCAGATTGGTGTACCCTCGTCCACCGCTGCCATGGCTCGTCCGGGCCAACTCTTCGGTTGTCAACTGTTGTTCTACCAGGCCATGGTTCATAACCAGTACTTCTTCAGTCATCATGCGCATTTCCTGCAGGCTGTGACTGATTAAAAGCATGGGGATTGAAAATTCGGCGAAAACCCGACGCAGATGCGGAATAATTTGATATTTCAGCATGCCATCCAGGCCGGACAGCGGTTCATCAAGCAAAATGAGACGCGGACAAGCCAGAATCGTTCGACCGAGCGCCACCCGCTGGCGCTCACCACCGGAAAGTTTGGCAACACTGCGGTCGAGAAGTTGGTCAATCTGCAGGACCCTGATGAGCTGCTCGGGTTTAATATTTCTTTGCTGGAGAGGAATCCTGTTCAACCCGTAAAACAGGTTTTTCTTTACGCTCATATGCGGAAAGAGATGGGCATGTTGAAAAACAACACCCACCCGGCGAGCTTCGGGCGGAAGATTGATCCCCGCCTTCCGGTCAAAAAGGGTCAGTTCATTCAGTTTTATTGTCCCGCTATCAGGTTGCAGCAGGCCGGCAAGCATGTGCATCAGCGATGTCTTGCCGCTGCCGGAAGGCCCGAAAACACCACATTTTTCAGATGCGAGGGAAAAGGCGATCCGACACTGAAAATCACCAAAGTCTTTTTCGACATCAACTTCCAGCAACATGAGCTATCTCCTTGCCAGCCTGCGGTTTGCGCCTTCGCCAATCAACAGCACGACAAAAGACAGGAAAATCGACACCAGACAGAGGGACAGGGCCATGCTGTCCCCGCCCGGGGTGCTGGTATACTGATAAATGGCCAGCGGGATCGTCTGGGTCACCCCAGGCATATTACCGGCCAGCACGATGGTGGCGCCGAACTCGCCCAGGCTTCTGGCAAACATCAGGGTCGTACCGGCCAGGATGGCCCGGCTGCACAGGGGGATGGTGATGGTGAAAAGGGTGTCCCACCATTTTGCCCCGAGGGTCCGTGATGCCTGGATATACTGGAGGTCAATACCTTCCAGGCCGATACGGATGGAGCGGACAAGGAGCGGGAAACCAACGACAGCTGAAGCTATAACTGCTCCGCGCAGGGTAAAAATAATCTGAATATCAAAGAGCCCGAGCAGATGACCAAGCCAGCCATGACGCCCAAAGAGCAGGAGCAGCAGATAGCCGGTAACAACCGGCGGCAGGACGAGCGGAAGATTGACTACGCCTTCCAGTATTGCCTTGCCGCGGATATTGCTCAAAGCCAGCACGTAGGCAACACCAAACCCGGCCGGCAAGGCAAGTATCGTTGCCGTTACAGCTACCTGCAGTGATAAGTTGATTGCCTGAAGATCGGCTGGGCTGAGGGATACCATTTCCTTTACCTTTTTTCTGATACGAAAGTTTTAAAAAATCTGCAATCATTTTGACTCAAAACCATACTTGCTCAGAATGGCTATCGATTCAGGACTGCTCAGGTAGGCAAAAAATGTTTTGGCCAGCTCATTTTTTGCACCTGCTACGGTCAGGGCCATCGGGTAGGAGACCCGATCATACAGATTGTCCGGTACGGTGAAGAGGATTTTTGCATTGGTGGCCAGTGGTGCATCGGTTTTGTAGACAAATGCTCCATCCACCTCGCCACGGTCGGCATATATCAATGCCTGGCGCACATCTTTAGCCATAATCAGTTTCTTGTCCTTTTCGAGAGTAGCGTATACGCCGGCGTGCTCCATAGCCTGTTTGGCATACTGCCCGGCCGGCACACTCTGGGGACTGCCTAAAGCGATGCGCTCGAACGTGACCAGAGACTGCATGGAAAGATCAGCGCCCTTCTTTTCGCCGACAAACACTAGTTTATTATAGGCAAAGATACGATTACTGCCCGGCTCAATCAGTTGTTTTTCAAGAAGATATTTCATCCATTTGGGATTAGCCGAAACATAAATATCGGTTGGAGCCCCCTGCTCTATCTGCTTTGCCAGACTCCCGGAGGAGGCAAAATTCGGTTGGAACTCTGCGTCTGGATGTTGGGCGGTAAATCCTGCGGTTATCGCATTGAAGGCATCGGTCATACTAGTCGCCACCGAAAGATGGATGATTTGCGCCTGGGCAGTTACCAGTGTACACATCTGCAGGATCAGGACGGCGAAAATTATTTTCAATTTCATGCGCAACTCCTTTGCCGTTAGTTTTTCTGATTACCCCTAATGTTCAGCTACTGAATCAGGGTGTGAGCTGTTCGTTTCCCGGGACGCCGTAAACCCATCCCTGGGGGCTTCGCTGCAGCCGTCCATGGCTGCAGATACCCGTGATACGAACAGCTCACACCCTTCCATTCCGATAGGCTGAGTTTGAGGGGTAGTCAAATTAGTTTCATGGATTTTACAATAATGTTTGCCAATACATTATGCTGTAGCCAGCAGGACATCGGAGGCCTTGATAATGGCCGAAATCTCATACCCCACAGCAAGTCCCAATCGCTTGACACTGGCCGAGGTGATAATCGAGGTGACGGTGCTGCCTCCGGGCAGATCAATGGTGACTTCGTCGTTCACCGCACCGGGGATGATTGTGCTGATGATTCCGGTGAGAATATTACGCGCCGATATCTTTTTAGGATCAATTTCACTGCCGAGAAGAACAGACGACGCCTTGACGATTGCCATCACCTCTTTGCCCGGTGCGAGCTCAAGACGCTTTACCGAATTATCGGTAATGACCGAACTGATCTTGTCACCGCCCTTGAGCTGCAGATTTATAACGCTGTTGACGACCCCTTGATCAATACTGACAATTTTTCCTAACCAGACATTTCGAGCACTCAGTTTCATCTCAATTCTCCTCAATGTTTTTAAGGTTTCCAGGGCTTCCTGGGGATTATCGGCAAAATATTGCATAAACCGGGCAAATTCTTTCTGCAGCATGTCGATGCGGCCAAGGAGCTTTTTCCCTTCCTCGGTCAGAACCGACCCCCCTCCTCCACTGCCCCCCGTTCGCTTTACAACCAGCGGGTAAGGCAGGAGATTGTTGATCTGGTCAAGCTTCTGCCAAGTGGATTTATACTGCATGCCAAGCGCCTGGGCCGCACTGTTGATCGACCCGGTCCGCTCAAGCGCCTGAAGCAGTAGAAGAACTGGACTACCGGCAGACCAGCCCATGATTTGATAAATGATGTTATCTGTTTGTGGTCTTTGCTCTGGCATTCGCCACCCCTTACTCTTAGCGTTATCCTTTTTCGACATAACGATTAGTGGGGAATCATACCTTTTGCAACGCAAAATACGGACCAGAGGTAAAAATGCACAGCAAGCCAGCAGAAAGTAAAGAGATATCTTACTGATTTAAAATTAGAAATAAATGATCACAAGAGCAAACAGAGAATCAACCAAGTTTCCAGGACCTTGCTCAGAAGAAAAATTTTCCCATCTTTTCAGAGCCGTTGGCGACAATTTGGTAGTAATGCAACAGGTATTCCTAACAAAAATGTCTCTTTTATACCCTGGACTCTTCGGTTATTTACTCATCTCGGGCACTGGTTGACGCTACTATTCGGTTGCTATTGGGGATTTTTGGGTTCTTGATGGACGGTTACACATGGTATATACACAGGGAAAATATTTTTTAGTGGCACCGTCGAAGGAATAGCAATTGTTGATAGTTGCGGAAACATCAATCGTTAATTGCTATTTGATATATTGTGCAGCGCAGGTAAAATTACCAATTGGGATGCAGGCAGCATAACCCAGGCATTTTCACTCTACCATAAGCAGAGCATGAATCTTTATTTTACATGTCCTATAAAAAAGGCGACCTTTGCATCCGACGATTATTCCCTGCAGAAAGGGCATCGTATAGTTGAAGATGGAACAGGCGCGAAGGAACTCCAGGGCATAGTCAGTCTCAACTCAGGATGTCCGTTGTGCGGACAAAAGCACCAATATGATGTGAAAGACGTTCTATGTCCTTTAACCGGAGGAGAAAATGCAAGATAAGCAAGTACGACTCACCACCCGCGTGAAAGGTGGCGGCTGAGCTTCCAAACTTTCTCCAGGGGACCTGGAGCAGGCACTCGTCGGCATTGAATTTCCAACAAATGATAATGTTCTCATCGGTATGGCGACCTCCGATGATGCCGGTGTCTACCGGATATCCGATGAACTGGCCCTGATCCAGACTTTGGATTTCTTTACGCCGATCGTCGACAACCCATATGATTTTGGTCGTATTGCTGCCGCAAACTCCCTCTCTGATGTCTATGCGATGGGCGGAGTTCCCAAAACCGCCATGAATATCGTAGCCTATCCGATGACCAGTATGGGCCGGGAACCTTTGCGGGAAATACTCGCCGGTGGTGCCGCGACACTCAGGGAAGCAGACACTGTTCTACTCGGCGGGCACAGTGTTGAAGACGACGAACTGAAGTACGGCCTATCGGTCACCGGTTTTGTTCATCCACTGAAAATTCTCGCCAACCAGGGACTGGGTCCGGGAGACTGTCTGGTGCTGACCAAGCCGCTCGGAACGGGCATAATTAATACCGCAATCAAAGGAGGGTTGGCTTCCACTGCCACCATTCTCCGGGTAACGGAGCTGATGGCCACCCTGAACCGGAAGGCTGCCGAAATAATGACGACGTTTAAGGTCTCCGCCTGCACCGATATAACCGGATTTGGCCTCCTCGGCCACATAGCCGAGATGATCTGCGGCACGGGCATAGGCGTAACACTTGAGTCGGACAAAGTCCCGGTGCTGGCCGAAGCATATGAATTTGGGGCAATGGGTTTTGTGCCGGTCGGTGCCCATAAAAACAGGGAATTCAGACAAAATATGGTCCAGGCATCGGCCACTTTCGATCCTGTTCTCCGTGACATTCTCTATGACCCGCAGACTTCTGGTGGTCTGCTGGTTGGCTGCCCGGAAAAAGATACAAAAACCCTTCTCCAAAGACTGCACGATGCAGGAATCTTCGAGGCAGCAATAATCGGTTTCGTGACTGAAAATCCTAAAAACATAATTCAACTTCTGTAAGGTAAAGAAATACGATGGGAAAAATAATTAATGCCTGCGGCCTGACCTGCCCTGGCCCGGTGCTGCTGGTAAAAGATGGTGTTGAACAGAACAATGACAGCGAGCTGACAGTACTGGTGGACAATGCAGCATCCATGGAAAATGTCTCCCGTTTTCTGAAGACAAGAGGCTATACAGTGACTGACAGCCAGGAAGGCGGCGTATTCAAGCTTGAGGCACGCCGTGACCTGAAGGCAGGGGATGCCAGTCAGGCAAAGACCACAAAAATCAGCCAAGATGTTGCCGCACAAAAAAATCTCATCCTGGTCACCAGTGACAGTCTCGGTGCAGGCGATGACGTGCTGGGGCAAAAATTGATGATCAGCTATCTGAAAACAATAAAGGAGATGGGCCCGGAGTTATGGCAGCTCATTTTCGTCAATGGCGCGGTAAAACTAACCATCGACTCATCACCTGTTCTGCATGAGTTGCAGGAATATGAAAAATCCGGGGTGATTATATTTGCCTGCGGCACTTGCCTGGAGCATTTTGGCCTCACCTCTCGTAAAAAAGTCGGAGGTACCACCAATATGCTCGATATCGTCATGGCCACTCAGCTCGCTGACAAGGTGATAACTGTCAATTAGGAACTGAAGCAAGTAACACAAGAATATCTAAAATTTGTGATCCAATCTGACAGATGTGGTTTGGTAACTACGACCAAGTGAGACAATAAGCTTGAGTAAAAATGGCAGGTTGTCTCGATAAAAAAATACTATCGAACATTCGGTCTACCTGAAATGGAGCGATCTTTCAGTAGTTTCTTGTAAAGTAACGACGGACGAACTCTGGGGTTATCAGGAAGAACTTCTTTTTCTTGATGCAGATTTACAGCAACTCTGACTATTGCTTGAGCGACGACTGACATCACAGCGGCGTGAAGATGAAGAGCCGTATATATGAATCTTAGATTTTCTATACCACCTGCTCATGGTTCGAGCTAATCTATACCTTGAATTTTCCAACCAATCCCTGCAACTGACCAGCTAATACGCTAAGCTTACCTACTGTAATATTCAACATTATTCGAGACAGAAATTTGAGTTTTTTCCCGAAATAACGTGATGACTTTGGAACATTTTCCAAATTGTTTTGATTCAGACTGGGACATACGCAAAAGGGATTCATGAGTTGGATTATTTTTGATTATCCCCCATTTTGGGGATCAGCCTCTGTTCTTTATTCACTGTCCTCCATATGCCTTTTGAAAACCTCGGGGTTTGGGGCAGAGCCCCATAAAAACGGCACTTCAATTGGCAAAGATGCATTGTAATACGATTATAGATCTATCTTATTCAATCAGGAAAAATTCGTCAGAATAATGTGCAAGTCTACAACAAGTAGGTATTGCCAGTGGTGTAATAGGTAACAGCTTCTGGGATCGTTCGCTATTGTTTGAAAATACCTTGGCGTTCTCTGTCAATATTGGTGAGGTGTGACAGGGCCTTATTCATTTTATAGTCAAGTTCCGAGTCGAAATTTTTTAAGTTAAAATCTGCAATAAACTCTGTCAGAGTATTTCTTTTTATGTCAGTGTCTCTTCGCTGTGAAGTAAGCATGGATCCAAGTTTTTCCCCTTTGCTACCGAAAAAACCAGCAGATGTTCCACGTTCCTTCTGCAAATCATGCACCAACTGACTGATTTTATTCGACAACAACGAGAGCTCATGAATTGAGTCATAGGAGTTGAGTTGTCTGTAGCCAATGAGCAGATTACTACCCGATACATAGAGATACGCCCCAAGCGGTAGGATAACAATGAGCAGGATTTTAATCTTCAGGGGCAGGTTTTTGAGAACATTCATTTTCTTTCCTTTCTAAGGAGATATGAACTGACTGATAAAATAAAACTTGCATATCTCAAAGGAATATGCAGGATTAGATGCAATTTTATATCTTATTTTTTAAAAATTCCACCAACAGAGCGATATGGTAAAATCTTATGCCCCGCGCATGCATTCGGCGGAACACATACTCAATCAGTCAATGGTCAGGAAATTCGACTGTGGCCGTTGCTTCAGTGCTCACGTGAACAAGAAGAAGTCCAAATGTGACTACCACTTCGACAGAGCCCTGACCGATGACGAAGTAAAAGAAGTGGAAGCAGCGGTTAATAAGGCGATTTCCGCGGATCTGGATGTAACCGAAGAAATGGTTTCCCTTGAAGAAGCCGATCGGGACTTCAACCTCACCCGTCTTCCGGGCGGAGTCGGAAACGTTCGTATAGTGCGTATCGGCGACTATGACTCCTGCCCCTGCATCGGCGAACATGTTGATAATACTTCTGAAATCGGCGAGTTCCATATCATCTCCCAAAATTTCACCGACGGGGTACTGCGAATACGCTACAAACTCAGCGACCCGGAACAGCGATGAAAACGGGTACGCACACAACCTGCAAGACGATGGCGAAGGTATGAGATGGCAAAGCGAATCTTGCCACGTACAAACAAGAGGACATATTGTCCCAATCTCTCGTATTGTGTTTCATTTTGCCCAGTGTCTCTATAACTACCTGTTTTAAATATAACATATCTTAGATTACTCCAATTTTCCGCTTCAATTAATGATTTTCCCTCCACGCGTTGGACATATTGCCCCGATTTTTCAATAATCCTTCTTCGCCGCACTTTTCTCTCTTCTGTTTTTTTTCCTCAACTGAGCCTTCCCGCAGTCACTTTATGTTCGTCTGGGTAAGTATATCTCCGAGATAAAAGTTTTTAATGTATATAAATTACGAGGAGTTACAATGGCATATAACTTGCTCAAATGAAGTGTTACCAGAAAAATCGATGATGCACAGCCGAGCACACTTTAGATCAGAAACAGAGGGTACTCCCACCACAGAAACAACACGAGACACGACCAGCTTACAGCCTATGGCGACATACTTTTCAACTTTCTGAAATTTATGACTTCGAGCCCTGTCTTTTTTACAAAAATTATGAAAACCCGTGTGTTTCACTAACATCTATTATGGAGAAATTCATGCAGAGAAAAAAACTGTACGTAAATGGAATTGCTCGGACGGTCGTCACAGACGCGTCCGAGCTACTATCCGACGTAATCCGCAAAACCTTGCATCTCACCGGTACCAAAGTGGGTTGCGGCAAGGGGCAATGTGGTGCCTGCAACGTCATTATCAACGGCAAACTCCTCCGTTCCTGCATCACCAAGATGGAGAGAGTGGCAGATGGTGCAACCATCACAACAATTGAGGGTATCGGCACTCCGAACGATCTTCATGCCCTGCAGATGGCCTGGATGGTGCATGGCGGCGCCCAATGCGGATTTTGTACCCCCGGCTTTATTGTCTCCGCCAAAGCCCTGATTGACAGCAACCCCGATCCATCCCGTGAAGACATCCGCGACTGGTTCCAGAAATACCGCAACGCCTGTCGTTGTACCGGTTATAAACAGCTGGTCGATTCCGTCCAGGATGCGGTCAGGGTCCTTAAAGGTGACATCACCATGAAGGATCTGGCTTATAAGATTCCCCAGGACGGCAAGGTTTTTGGGACCAACATGCCACGTCCAAGTGCGGCTGCCAAGGTGACCGGTACCTGGAGCTTTGGCGCAGACGACGGCCTGACCCTGCCGGAGAACACCCTGCAGATGGCTCTGGTACAGGCTGAAGTCTCCCATGCCAACATCCTCTCCATCGATACCAGCGAAGCCGAAAAGATGCCCGGTGTTTTCAAGGTCGTCACCGCAAAAGACATACAGGGAAAAAACCGCATCACCGGCCTTATTACCTTCCCGACCAATAAAGGTGATGGTTGGGATCGTCCGATTCTTTGCGACACCAAGATTTTTCAGTTTGGTGATGCACTCGCCATCGTCTGCGCCGATACTGAGAAAAACGCCAAGGCCGCAGCCAAAGTGGTCAAGGTTGAGCTCGAAGAACTGCCCGCCTACATGAGCGCTCCGGCCGCTATGGAACCCGATGCCATCGAAATCCATCCCGGCACGCCTAATATATATTATATCCAGAAGATTGCTAAAGGCGAGGAGACCAAACCTGTCTTCGATAAAGCAGACGTCGTAATCGAAGGAGACTATTATGTCGGTCGTCAACCCCACATGCCGATCGAACCCGATGTCGGATACGCCTACCATGATGAAAATGGCAAACTGATGATCCACTCCAAATCAATCGGCGTGCATCTGCATCTGTTTATGATCGCCCCCGGCCTTGGAGTTGACCCTGAAAACATTGCTCTGGTGCAAAATAACACCGGTGGAACCTTCGGCTATAAATTCAGCCCAACCATGGAGGCTCTCGTAGGTGCTGCGGCTATTGCCACAAAACGGCCAGTTTTCCTCTGCTACGATTACTTCCAGCAACAGACCTATACCGGAAAACGTTCGCCGTTCTGGACTACCGTACGTTATGCTGCCAATAAAGATGGCCAGCTGCTGGGCATGGAATCGGACTGGTCGGTCGATCATGGCCCGTATTCCGAATTCGGCGACCTGCTGACCCTGCGCGGTGCTCAGTTCATCGGTGCGGGATATGACATCAAAAATATCCGGGGTGAAGGCCGGACAGTGTGCACCAACCACGCCTGGGGTTCCGCCTTCCGTGGCTATGGTTCGACCGAGAGTGAGTTCCCATCGGAAGTATTGATGGATGAACTGGCTGAGAAGCTGGGCATGGATCCCCTGGAACTGCGCTACAAAAACTGCTATCGCCAGGGTTCCACCACCCCCACCGGACAGGCACCTGAAGTCTACTCCCTGCCGGATATGCTCGATAAACTGCGTCCGAAATACGAAGCAGCAAAGAAAAAAGCTGCCGCCAACTGCACCGATACCATTAAACGCGGCGTCGGTATCTCACTTGGCGTGTACGGCTCCGGACTGGACGGCCCCGACACCTCGGAGACTGATGTCGAGTTGAATGCTGATGGTACCGTCACAATCTTCAACACCTGGGAAGATCACGGCCAGGGTGCAGATATGGGAACATTGGCCACTGCCCATGAAGCCTTGCGTCCTCTCAAGATTACCGCAGCTCAGATTAAACTGGTGATGAACGACACCAGTTTATGTCCAAACTCCGGCCCTGCCGGGGGAAGCCGTAGTCAGGTTGTTGTCGGTCAATCCATCCGTGTCGGTTGCGAAGAACTGCTGAAGGTCATGAAAAAGGGTGATGGTTCCTATCGTACCTATGCGGAAATGGTCGCCGAGAAGATCCCGACCAAAGTCCATGGCAAATGGAGTGCCCCCGCCAGTAATTGTGACGAGAACGGTCAGGGTAATCCTTTCTGTTGTTATATGTACGGCCTGTTTATGGCTGAGGTCGCAGTCGAGCTGAGCACCGGCAAGACCACAGTGGAAGCCATGACCTGTGTTGCCGATGTTGGCAAGGTCGTCAATCAACTGGTAGTTGATGGTCAGATCTACGGTGGACTTGCCCAGGGAATCGGCCTGGCACTCACTGAGGACTTCGAGGACATCCAGAAGCACTCTACTCTTATGGGCGCTGGCTTTCCGTATATCAAGCAGATTCCAGATAATATGGAAATCATTTATGTCGAATCCGCTCGTCCGGATGGACCTTTCGGAGCTTCCGGTGTAGGTGAAATGCCGCTGACCAGTCCCCATGCGGCGGTAATCAACGGTATCTACCACGCCTGCGGTGCAAGGATTCGCAACCTTCCTGCCCTGCCGGAAAAAGTACTGGCGGCTCTGCCTAAATAACGTTGGCATTGTCCAATAGTATTTGTTAAGCAGCCACAGGAGCAGGTCACCGCTCCTGTGGTTTTTACTCTTTTTTATCAACCCGATTTGAAACAATGGATCAGCTACAACTCAGAGAAGTCGAGGCTCGGTGCATACAGGAAGAACAACCTTTCTGCACGGCAGCCTGTCCCATCCATGTTGATGTCCGCGCCTTTATGGCCAGCCTTGCCAAGGGGGATATACGCGGAGCCCGACGGATTCTTGACCGGACTATGCCGTTTCCGGAAATTGTCGGCCGCCTGTGCGACCAGCCCTGTTATCCTTTCTGCAAGCGGGGAGAGATCGGTGATCCCCTTGCCACCGGCAGCCTGGAGCGCTACTGCGTCAGCAAGAGCACGGTTGTCCTGAAATTACCAAAATTGCCTATGAAGAGCGGCCAAGTCGCCATTATCGGCAGCGGCCTTTCAGGTATGACCGCAGCTCTTGATCTGGCCCGAAAGGGACGCAACACAACCCTTATCACCCAAATCGCCGGTCTCGGCGGTACCCTGCGCGATTATGCCGAACACCTTCTCCCCGGGAAAACCTTGGTTGACGCCGAAGAAATCCTTAAAAGTTACGGCGTTGATCTGCAAACCGACACCACCTTGAGCGAAAGTAGTATAGCTGCACTGGTAACTAAATATGACGCTGTCTATTTTGATCTGGACGAAATTGCCGAAGACCAGTTACCCAGCAATTCTGGCCGGCCCGACCCGCAGACCCTAGCCCTTGCCCATGACGGCTGCTTTGCCGGTGGCGGAATCGCCGCCGACAGCACAACTTTCTCGGTTATCAAACAGGTGGAAGACGGTCGTCGTGCCGCCCTGACCATTGAACGTTATTTACAGAAAGTATCGCTCACCGCCCAGCGGGATATGGAAGGCGCCAGAACAACCCAGATGTATACGGTGACTACCGGCATAGCTCCAGCTGCGCAAATAATCCCTGCCGAACCATCAACCGGTTACACCGGCGATGAGGCCATACAGGAAGCGAGTCGCTGCATCCAGTGCGAATGTCTGGAGTGTGTGAAACAATGCGTTTATCTGCAGGAATATAAGGAATACCCCAAGACGCTGGTTCGTAAGATCTATAATAACCAGGCCATTGTTCAGGGTACCAGATCTGCCAATAAGATGATCAATTCCTGTAGCCTTTGCACCCAGTGTACAACCATCTGTCCCAATGATTTCCCCGTGGCCGAGGTTTGCCGCACCAGCCGGCAGGAGATGGTCCGCGATAAGCACATGCCACTCTCAGCCCATGAATTCGCGCTTGAAGATATGAGCTTTTCCCTCAGCGAGTTCTGCACCCTCAACCGCCATCAACCGGGTACCTCAGCCAGCCGGTTTCTGTTCTATCCCGGTTGTCAGCTTGCCGGTTCAGCCCCGGAGGCGGTCAAAAAAGCGTACCAGCTCCTCTCTGACCAGATGACCGGTGGCGTCGGCCTGATGCTCGGCTGCTGCGGTATTCCCGCCCATTGGGCAGGCCAGGAAAAAATGTTCACTGAGACCATGGACCGCTTTAAAACGGAGATTATGAAACTCGGCAACCCAAAGGTGATCACCGCCTGTTCGAGCTGTTTATCGATCTTCCGCGAGTTTGCCGAAGAAATAGAGGTGACGTCCCTCTGGGAAGTACTGGACAGTCTGCAGCTGCCGATCGCTGCAAACACGGCCGGCAGCCCCAGGCAACCACTGACTATCCATGATCCCTGCACGGCCCGCCACCAGACGGAGTTACGCACCAGCGTCCGCAATATCTGCGCCAGGCTCGGGATGGATATTATCGAAAACGATTGTAGCGGCGAACTCACCGATTGCTGTGGTTACGGTGGCTTGATGCAGTTTGCCAATCAGCCTCTCGGTGGCAAGGCGGCCCAGGTTAAGGCAGGGCGGAGTGAACATGCGGGGCTGGCCTACTGTGCCATGTGTCGCGATAACCTCGCTGCCGCTGGCCCCCCGGTAGCGCATCTTCTCGATTACATTTTTCCCAAGTCCTGTACAGGAGACCCTTTAAAACGTAGCAATCCAGGCTTCTCCGCGCGGCACGAGAACCGGGCCCGGTTAAAAGAACAACTGCTGGGTGATCTTTGGCAGGAAGCAACAGATCCTGGCCCGGAACATAAAAAAATTCGCCTTGTCGTGAGCGAGGAGGTATTGGATCTGCTGAACAAACGCCATATCCTCAAAGAAGATATCCAGAAGGTAATACGCTCTGCCAAACAGACCGGCAAACACATGATTAATCCGGGCAACAATCACCATCTGGCCAGCTGCAAACCTGTGCGGGTAACCTACTGGGTCGAATATGAAGCAACAGAACAGGGCTATGTGATCCATAACGCCTACAGCCATCGCATGCAACTGCCGGAGGTCCTTTCATGAGCACCTTTTCTTTTATTGAAAACACGTCCTGGCATTGCGCCGGATGCAGCCAACCGCTGCAGGCAACTAAAGTCGATGTCACCTATATGAACTCGGTATTCAATGTGGAATTGATGGCCTGTCCCGAATGCGGCGTTATCCTGGTACCGGAAAAACTGGCGATGGGCAAGATGCTGGAAGTAGAACAATTGCTGGAAGATAAATAACATGGAAACGACTACCATCAGGCCCTCTGTCGCGGTAACGCCCCTGTACGAACAGGAGGCGTTGTCCCAAGTGACCGGCGGCACGCTGCGACCGGGCGGCATCGCCCTGACGACCGAGCTGTTGACCTCCTGCAGGCCGGCTCCCGGTTCGACCAGCCTTGATGTGGGCTGCGGTCCCGGCCATACGGTAGGCCTGATGACTTCGATTTTCGGCCTGCGGGCTACTGGCCTGGATCCGTCCGCCAGCATGCTTAAGAGAGCCGCCCGAAATGTGCCAAACGCATCCTTTCTTTCTGGAGAGGCCACTGCCATTCCTTGTGAATCAAACAGTTTTGCTCTGGTTATTTCTGAATGCGTGCTATCTCTTACCGGTGATATCGACAAAAGCCTCCGGGAAATGTATCGTGTTCTCAGCCCAGGCGGCATGTTGCTGCTCACCGACATTTATCGTAAGGACAAAGCGCTCAAAGCGGAGCTACCAAGCCTGCACAGTTGCATCAGCCATACCCTGCCGCTTGAAACCATTGAAAACGGGGTGTCTTGCGCCGGTTTCACCCTGCGCAGCCTTATCGATCGTAGTGAGCTGCTCAAACAGCTCGCTGGCCAGATCATCTTCAGCTATGGCAGCCTGGAAAAATTCTGGCAGTTGTGCATGGGGAAGGAGGAAGCGCACCAGACCTGTTTTGCCTTGTCGAGCGCAACGCTGGGCTATTATGTGCTTATCGCAAAAAAGGGTGCTTAATTATGGATGATACTTCATTGCAAATCATGCAGTTGGCTGGCCAGGGATTCTGTTGCAGTCAGATTATGATGCAGCTGACACTTGCCGACATGGGCGAGGACAATGTTCCCCTGGTGCGGGCCATGGCCGGGCTCTGCGAGGGATCTTCCACCGGCGATCTCTGCGGGGTGGCCAGCGGTGCTGCCTGTATCATCGCTTTATACGCAGCCAAAGGAAGTGCCGGGGAAACACCTCTGGACTGCTACCCCCTACTGCTGTCCCAGTTTATGGACTGGTTTAAGGAGAACGCCACCTCGTGGGGCGGTATTCGCTGCGACGACATCATCGCCATGCAAGGCGGCAAAAAGCCAGAGGTCTGCGGCAACATCATGGTGCGTGCCCGGGAAATGATTTTACAGATCCTGAGCGAAAACGATATCGACCCCAGCCTGGCAAGAGAGTAAACAGGTGCCTATTGCTCGTCCTCCACAACTCCTGTCCCGTACTGCAAGTCTCTGCCCGGTTTGCCTTACTCGAGTCCCCGCTACCCGCGAGCAGCAGGGTGATACGGTCTTTTTGGTCAAACAATGCCCGGAACACGGTTCCTTTCGCACCGTGATCTGGCGGGGTGCCGTACCTTTTTCCACCTGGCTGCGTCCAAAAACCCCTTCTGTACTCCAGCAAACCTTTACCACTTTCAAGAAGGGCTGTCCTTTTGACTGCGGTCTCTGCCCGGAGCATGGCCAGCATACCTGCACAGCCCTGATCGAGATAACCCAGCGCTGCAACCTGCATTGCCCGATCTGTTTCGCCGATGCAGGGGCGGATGCCACTATGACAAACGATCCATCGCTTGCCCGGATAGGTTTTCTCTATGACCGCATTATGGCGGCGTCCGGACCCTGTAATATTCAACTGTCCGGCGGTGAACCGACTGTGCGCGACGATCTCCCGGCAATCATTACTCTTGGCCGGAGCAAGGGTTTTTCTTTTATCCAGCTGAACACCAACGGCCTGCGCCTGGCGCAAGAGTCAAACTATGCTCTTGGTCTTAAAGACGCCGGACTGCGTTCCATTTTTCTCCAGTTTGACGGCCTGAGTCGTGCTACCCATATTGCCCTGCGCGGCCGCGACCTTACCAAGATCAAAGAACAGGCCCTGCACCACTGCCAGGCCGCTGGACTGGCAGTGGTTTTAGTGCCGACCCTGGTCCCTGGTATTAATACCCATGAGGTCGGGGCGATTATCGACTATGCCAGCCGCTTTGCCCCTACTGTACGCGGCGTCCATTTCCAACCGGTCAGCTATTTCGGCCGCTACCCGGAGGCCCCGGCGGACGAGGACCGACTCACCTTGCCAGAGTTGCTGCAATTGATCAAAGAACAGAGCAGTGGCGCCATTACCGCCGAACACTTTGCACCGCCCTCGTGTGAGCACACCCTTTGTTCCTTCCATGGAAATTTTCTGGTGGAGGAAAGTGGTCATCTTCTGCCGCTTGGCAACCGACAGGCATCCTGCTGCTCCCCCGGTGAACCTCAGGCCGATATTCCTTCGGCTCTGGAAGGTCGTGAGAAAAGCGTGGCTTTCACCGCACGACAATGGTCCCTGCCCATGGCTTCTCCCGCCTGCACCTGCACAGATGAAAAATCGACGCAGCCACAGGACGATCTGGATCGTTTTCTGGCACGGGCCCGCACCCATACCTTCTCCATCTCGGCTATGGCCTTTCAGGATGTATGGAATATAGATCTGGAGCGTTTGCAGGGCTGCTGCATCCACGTCATATCCCCGGAAGGCAATCTTATCCCGTTTTGCGCCTATAATCTGACTTCCAATATGGGCAAGCCACTCTATCGGGGAATCGCCACGCCATGAACATCACTCCTGTTGAAGCCTTGACGGCAAAAGCTATCGGCCACACCACAAAGGCTCTGTCACGACCGGAGATTGAACAGTATCAGGGAAAACGGCTGCGACATCTTATCGATTACTGCCGACAGCACTCGTCTTTTTATCGCCGGAAATTAGCCGATGCCGCCATCAGCACGCGCGCAAGCTTAGACGATTTGGCCGGATTGCCCTTTACCACCGAAGACGACCTGCGCAGACACGGTGCAGAGATGGTCTGTGTCAGTCAGGACGAGGTAGCCCGGATCATCACGATCCACAGCTCCGGGACCACCGGTGCACCGAAGCGGCTCTTTTTCACCGAAAAGGATCTGGAACAGACTCTGGATTTTTTTCATCAGGGTATGCAGCCGCTGGTCGACCCCGGTCAGAGAGTGGTGATCCTGCTGCCGGGAACAACTCCGGACTCAACCGGTCACCTGCTGGCCCAGGCTCTGCATCGAATGGACGTGTCGAGCGACATCCTCGGTCTGGTTGACGACCCCGGGCAGGCCGCCCGACAGCTGGGCGAGATTCGCCCCGATGTCCTGGTTGGCTTTCCCGTACAGATTCTGGCAATTGCCCGGATGGCGGCAAGCCTTGCTCTGCCACTTGGCACTATCCGCTCAGTACTGCTCTGTTCAGATTACGTCCCGAAAAGTCTCTGCAGCCAAGTGTCCGAGCTGCTGGCTTGTGACATCTTCACCCATTATGGTACGGTGGAAACCGGTCTTGGCGGCGGGGTTGACTGCGCGGCTCACCAGGGCGCACATCTCCGCGAGGCCGACCTGCTGTTTGAAATAATTGACCCGCATACTGCAAGGCCCCTGGCGGACGGTACATGGGGCGAGATCGTTGTTACCACGCTGACTCGTGCCGGAATGCCGCTGATCCGCTATCGAACCGGCGATCTGGGCCAACTGCTTTCCGGCCCCTGTCCTTGCGGCAGCCATATCCGGCGGCTCGATAAGGTTCTTGGCCGGATCAACCAGGTGCGATCTCTGCAAAACGGCAGACGACTCTCCCTGTACGCCTTGGATGAAATCCTTTTTTCCGTACCGGGCCTCCTCGATTTTCGGGCTCTCCTGACCACAAAGAAACAACAAGACAAACTCCTGATCCACCTTGTCACCGTTCCCGGCAACGAGGATGAAGTGATCCACCAAATTAACACTCAATTAACCAGCTGCCATCTCCTCCAGGGAATGGAATGTACCGTAAACACTGATTCAATCGCCAAAATTCATCTAAGCAAACGTATTCTCGAAGAGACACGACAGGAAAACAAATAATGAGAAAACTCATAGAACAGCTCTGCACCATGTTAAACGACGGGGAAGATCTCGTCCTCGTCACCGTCTCCAGCCAGTCCGGCTCTACGCCTCGGCTTGCTGGAGCAAAAATGATCATTCGTCGCAACAACAGCATAGCTGGCACCATTGGTGGCGGTTTGGTCGAGGCTCTGGCCATTAAAGAAGCCGGTAAATGTTTTGCAGACGCCCGCTCCATGCGCCACAGTTTTGATCTCAGCAACGACGATTCGGCAATCACAGATATGATCTGCGGCGGCAAATTGGAGTTATTCCTGGAATTTATTCGAGCCGACGATGATAATCGCGGAGTTTTTCAATCTCTCTATACAGCCATGTCTTCAGGACGCCGGGCGGCACTGGTTTGTCCGCTCGCCCCCGACAGCAACATTCGGCGTTTTGTCATCAATCATAAGGACCAGAACAATCATGGTGCTGTTCCTGAAAAGTTACTGGCAACGGTTAAACAGCTCCGTTCTTCAACCTCGGGCTGCACCCTGATCGAGCATGAGAACCAGCAGTATCTGGTCTCGTACTTTGCCGTCGGCGGCAATCTTTTTCTGATCGGTGCCGGCCATGTTGCCGCCTGCACTGCTGAAGCTGCGGCTCGGGTGGGTTTTCGCGTCATCGCTATGGATGACCGCAGCGATTTTGCCAACCGGGAACGCTTTCCCCTGGCAGATGAAATTAAAGTCCTGCCTTCTTTTGCTGAGTGTTTCAAGGAATACGATATAGACGAAGACTGCTACCTGGTGATCGTCACCCGTGGGCATATGCACGACTTGGAAGTGCTTGAGCAGGCCTTGCAGACAGGAGCCGGCTATATAGGCATGATTGGCAGCCGCAAAAAACGCAACGCCATCTATGCAAATTTAATGGATAAAGGTGTCAAGGAGGCCCAGCTGGAACAGGTTCGCTGCCCGATCGGCATGGCTATCGAAGCCGATACGCCCGAAGAAATTGCAGTGAGTATTGTCGGTGAACTCATCTACCAGCGGGCAACCGGCAGGAAGGCATGGCACCTCGTCTAAGTGCCATAATCCTGGCAGCAGGACTCTCTTCACGCATGGGCAGGCTGAAGGCCGCCCTGCCCCTGGGAACGAGCACGGTACTCGAGCGGTGTATTCATATATTCAGACAGTGTGCAATCGATGACCTGCTTGTGGTCACGGGCCATCGAAGTGAGGAAACCGGGATGATCGCCACAAGAGCGGGCGCGCGGATTATTCATAATCCCGAGTTTGCCTCCGGGATGTACAGCTCAATTCGTATCGGGGTTCGCCATATTACCAAACAGAGTGACGGTTTTTTTCTTTTGCCTGTGGATATCCCGCTGGTTCGAACAGGGACGATCAGACTATTGACCCGGTCATTTTCTGCTGGGAACTCAAACAAAATCAAGATCGTCTATCCAACCTTTACCGGAAAACGCGGTCATCCCCCGCTTATCTCCGGCACGCTGATTTCCACCATCCTTAAAAAGAAGCAAGCCAAAGGCGGCTTGCGATCCCTGCTGGCACAGGTTGAAAAAAAACAACCGAAAAAGGTTACCGAGGTCGAAGTGCCTGATGGCAATATTCTCTTTGATATGGATACTCCTGAGGAGTATACCACCGGTCTCAGCCGTTTTTGCCGTCTTAACTATCCAACCAGAGAGGAATGTGCAACTATTCTGCAGCTTCATCCCATGCCGGAACGAGGTTGGGCCCATGGTCGCCTGGTTGCCCGGATAGCGGTGGCGCTGGGCCAGGCCATTGTGCAAAAAAATCAGCGTCATCTGGATCTGGAACTGTGCCGTGTTGCCGGCTTGCTTCACGATATCGCCAAGGG
>RCMY010000635.1_pt1 | contig 33183 bp, 27 predicted proteins | sample 2041341 | NCBI WGS metagenome assembly RCMY01 (sample SAMN09708234, study PRJNA481090) | Marine sediment metagenome, whole genome shotgun sequencing project. | reverse complement strand
GTTGTTCGGCGAGCCGATCACCAATTTCGACGAATGGGCTGACCACGGTGCGGGTCGGATCGGTCCGGCTTCGCCAATAGAAGAGCTCGTCTTCGTCTGCGCCTGGAAGACGTGGGCCGACGAAGGTGCCGATCAGCAGCGCTGCAATGGCGACGAGGCCAGCGTTCCGGGCGATGATCGCTGGTCCCCGCCGCTGATCGCTGTTGAGCCAAGCCGAACCGGCGGCCAGATGTTCGGTACGTTGAACGACCGCCCAGAACAGAACCGCCCCTGCGAACACGAGGGTGGCGGTGATGCGGCGATCGCCGGCGCCGAGCACTGCGGAGAACACGAAGAGCAGGCCAGCAGGAAGTACTGGCTCGAACGCCAGTCCAAGTCGTTGTGCTCCCCAGTCAGTGAGGAAGGCCATGAGCCAAGCGCCGATCATGGCGAAGGCGATGAAGGCGGGGAGATCGGGGACCGGAGCGCGAAGATCGCGGAACTGCTGTAAGCCATCGCGGACAAGGGCTTCGAGCGGGTCTCGGGAGTCAGACGTTGGGATGATGCCGAAGGCGGACGTGTCCGGTGCGTACCGCAAAACGACCACGACGACGAGAGCGATGGCCGATACAAAGGCAGCAATCGGCAACGGAACGTTGCGACGGCGCAGCACAGCGGCCACGAACGTCGAAAGCAGGCTGGCGCCGACGATCGGTACAACCGAGCTCGACATTTCGAAGACTCGGATGAAACCGATCACACCGGCCGGCACGAGTGCCGCCGCCGCCATCTCACGAACGATGCTGGACCTTGCGCTCATCGTGTCGCTCCTACTCTCATCCGTTCGCTCCATTGGCGGGCGAACACTTCGACGCCGTCGAATACCAGGGTTCCCGCCGGCAGTTCGTCGCCGCTGCTCTCGCTGACGATGGTCAGGATGGTCCCGAACGAACGTTGAGCATTGTCGATTGCACGCCCCAGGTCGGCGTTCGCCCGTCCGGTGATGACGACGAGAGTTCCACCGTGCCCGACCTTGCCGAGCTCATCGATCGACGTGATCAACGACGCGGTGTCAGTGGTTTCGATGAGAGCGAGTTGCTCGTCGATGGCGTCGAGTTCGCCCCGGCTTCGAATGTCGGCGTAGCGCGATGTGCCGCTCGTGGCGAAGCGCAACGCATCATCGCTCCTCCATGCAGCGTGCAGTGTGCTGAGGGCGGCGGACACCGCCCGCTCGAAGCCGTCTTCGGAGTAAGAGAGGCGTTGACGGTCGAGCAGGATCGTCACGCGGCCGGTGCGTGGTCGTTCTTCTTGTTTGACAACCAGCTCTCCGGTGCGAGCCGTTGCGCGCCAGTGGACGCGTCGGAGTTCGTCACCGTTGACGTATGGGCGGAGTGCAAAGAATTCGTCGCCACCCGTGGCCAGGGTCCGGCGCTTCTGCTGGTCGGCGGTCGGGTCGCGCCCTGCTACTGCCTGCAGTGTGTCGAGTTCGATGAGCTGGGCGTGGACAGTCAACGTGATCGCACGGGAGGCGCGCACGACTGAACGGGTGAGGCCGAAGGGGTCCTCGAAGGTGAGGTCGAGGGGTCCGATTGAGAGGTGGCCACGGCGTCTTGTCGGAAGGCGGTAGGCGACCGTTGCTTCGCTGGCTGGTGCGATCGGAGCCAGCATCAGTGTCGCAGCGCGCGTGCCCTCGACTTCGTCGCGAAGTCGCAAGATGGGTGTGGATCGTTTGGCTTGGTTGCCAAGACGCAGGTCGACCCGGGCCGGCGTGCCGACGCGGAGGCGGACTGGCGTGGCGGTTCGACTGATGGCGATCGACAGCTTCGTTGTGGAGGTGAACAACACTGCCAGCAGAAGAGAAGCCGCAGCCATGGCTCCGAGCAGGTAGAGCTCGAGGGTTCCGAAAACTCGGCCGGCCGTGAAGCAGCCGATGGCGACGATCAGGATCGCAACGCCGCTCCGGGTGAGGCGCATCAGACCCGATCAGCAGGCACCGGAATGGACCGCAGAATATCGGACACGATCTGCGCTGCGGATTGACCCTTGATCGTGGCATCGGGCGTGAGAAGCAGTCGGTGAGCGATGACACTGCTGGCCGAGACCTTGATGTCGTCGTCGATCACGAACGTCCGACCGAGTGACGCCGCTCTGGCTTTCGCTACGCGCTGGAGGCTGAGTGTTGCTCGAGGCGACATGCCGAGGGAGATCGATGGGTGGCGTCTCGTGGCCTCGGCGATGTCGATCAGATAGCCCTTGAGTTGTGGCGCGATCGCCACCATCGAAGCAATTTGCGTCATTGTGACTACGTCGTTGATGTTGACGACAGCGGTCAGTCGGTCGACAGCACCGTCTGTGGCATGTGTGTCGAGGATGTTGAGCTCGTCGCTCCGTCCTGGATACCCGACCGACAGGCGCATCAAGAACCGGTCGAGCTGGCTCTCGGGCAGTGGATATGTGCCCTCCTGCTCGATCGGGTTCTGCGTCGCCATGACCATGAAAGGGCGTGGCAGTTGGTGAGTGGTCCCGTCGACGGTGACCTGGCCTTCGGCCATCGATTCGAGGAGAGCGGCCTGGGTCTTCGGCGAAGCTCGGTTGATCTCGTCGGCGAGAACGATGCCGGCGAAGATCGGACCTGGCCGGAACTCGAAGGTCGATTCGTTGCGATTCCAGATGCTGACGCCAGTGACATCGGCGGGGAGTAGATCGGGGGTGAACTGGACCCGACCAAGCTGCGCTCCGACGGATGCGGCCAAGGCTTTGGCCAGAGTGGTCTTGCCAACGCCGGGCACGTCTTCGATCAGTAGGTGGCCGCCGGCAAGCAGACACAGGAGCGACTGGTCGATCACCGGTCGCTTGCCTTGGACCACCTGTTCGACGTTGGCGCCAATGGCGGCGAAGGCCCCGGCGAACTGGCCGACTCTGGCCTCATCGATGGCAGGCTGCGGAGAGCTCGCAGGCTGGGTGTTGCCGTTGGCGTGATTCGTGTCGGTCAAGACGCGTCCTTGGTCGTCGACGAAGGATGCACTCTAGTGGCCAAAAGCAGCGACCTCTTGTCGGGGCTGCGGTGAGTTGGGGGAGCGAAACGTGGGGAGAGCTAGCGTCGCCCGCCGTGACCTCTCGTTTGTTCGAACCACTCCCCGGTATTGACCAATCACGGCCGATCCTGGCTGTCGACGTCGGCGGGACGAAGGTGGCCGCCGGCATCGTCGACCACACGGGACTGCTGCTCGATCGTGCGCAGGAGTCAACCCCGGCAACAGCAGACCCCGCCGAGTTGTTTGCCGTCGTCGCGCGCCTCGTCGAGCAATTCGGCCCGTTCGACCAGTTCGACCGGTGCGGGGTCGGCTGTGGCGGTCCGATGTCGGCCGACGGTGAGGCGGTCTCACCGCTCAACATCCCGGCGTGGCGGGGGTTTCGTCTGCCTGACGAGATTCGAGCGCTGACCGGTCTTGCCGTCGGTCTCGAGAACGATGCCAAGGCCCTTGCGCTCGCGGAAGGGTGGGTCGGCGCCGGGATCGGGTGTTCGAATTACATGGCCATGGTCGTGTCCACGGGCGTCGGCGGCGGCATTGTTCTCGATGGACGTCTCCTCGACGGTGCGAGCGGCAACGCCGGCCACATCGGTCACGTTGTGGTCGAGCCTGAGGGTCAGGCACTCCCCGGTCACGTGCAAGGTGTCCTTGAAGGGGAGGCATCGGGCACGGCGATCGCATTCCGGACTGAGGAGTTGGCCAAGCACGCTGACGCTGCAGAGATTGATCGAGCTGGCCGCCTGGTCGGGCGCGCAGTTGGTTCCACCGTCAACCTGCTCGACCTCGAACGCTGTTTCGTCGCCGGTTCCGTCGCCCTTGGTTACGGAGTGCCGTTCTTCGCCGCGGCCCAGGCCGAGATCGACCGGATATGTCAGCTCGACCACAGCAGGGGATTCATCATCGAGCGGGCAGGCTGCGGCGACGAGGGTCCGCTGGTTGGTGCCGCCGCTGTGGCCCGTTTCCTTCGGTGCAGCTGACCGTGCGAGCGAAAGCGAGGCGAGCGTGAATCCCATCGACTGGATCGAACAGGCGCGATGGTGGGAGGTCGGCCTCGCGTCCGCGGCGCTCAACCTCGTCACGGTTGCCAACTCGGTGATGCTCTTTCGCGTACTCACACGGCGTCGAGCCGTGGCCGGACGGGTCCGAAGGCCGACGACTCGAGATTGGCTTCTTGCGTTGAGCACGACCTTCGTGAACATCCTCGCGGTGCTCCCGCCGTGGTGGCTCTGGAGCCGAGGAACGATTGAACTCGCCGATCCATCGGTGCGGATTGTTCTCGAGGTCGTGTATCTGACCATCGTGGTCGATCTCGCGATGTACGTGCTCCACCGCGTCTCTCATCATGGATTCCTGTTCCGGTGGTTTCATCGAGTGCACCACACCGACGACCGCCCTCCGTGCGAGCTGACACTGTTTGTCATGCATCCGGTGGAAGCGGCCGGGTTCAGCACGGTGATGGTCGCGCTCATGCTGCTCTGGCCCGTTTCTGTCCCGGCGATCGCGATCTTCTTCGCTCTGAATCTTCTGATTGGGACTGTCGCACACGTACCGCTCGTCGCTCTGGGAGCATTGGACAACGTCATGGGCGGGTCGAGGCTCCACCAGACGCACCACGAAGACTCGGATACGAACTTCGGCTTCTTCACTCAGATCTGGGACCGTGCGCTCGGCACATTCCGATAGGCGTCGCGGACGTCGACTCCTCTCCGCTGGGATGTCACCTACCCGCTGAAGTCCTAAGGTCCGCTGGTGCGCTGCATCGACGACCATGAACACCACGACCATGAACGGACTGCAGTTGGGCGGGCCAGCGGCCGTGGCGCCCCGGCCAACCCAGTTGTCGGGCTTCGATGACCGCCGTGCCGCTGTCAGCCGTGGGCCCAGTCACGGTGACCCGCGATCACTGGGGGATTGGTCACGTCGTTGCTTCCGATGCCCTGGCTGCATTCGCTGCGCAGGGATGGCTGGCTGCGGCCGACCGGTTGTGGCAGATGGAGTGGGATCGCCGTCGGGCTCTCGGTCGCTGGGCTGAGGTCGCCGGTCCGGGCGCCGTGCCAGAGGACAAGTTGTTCCGCCGCCTTGGCTTGGCGGCACAAGCCAAGCACAACTGGGAGAACCTCAGCCCAGACACCAAGGCCATGACCGAGGCATACGCCCACGGTGTCAATGCCTGGCTTGCAGCCAACGGCGACGAGTTGCCAGTCGAGTTCGAGGCCCATGGCGCTGGATTCGACGAGTGGGCGCCGTGGCACAGCGTCGCCGTCTATCAGATCCGTCATTTCTTCATGGGCACCTTCCACCGCAAGCTGTGGCGCGGCACCGTCGCGCTGCGGGCTGAGCCTGCACTGGTGGAGGCCATGCTCGGTTCCGTTGGTGCCGACAGCCCGATCGTCCATGGCTCTGGCGTCGACGGAGCGACGCTGGATCTCTTGGCCGAAGCTGAAGCTGTGTTGCAGGCCGCCCGCGCCGACCTCGCCGCGCTGCCAGATTCCGATGGAGCCTCCAACTCCTGGGCGGTTCACGGATCGCGCACGGCGACCGGTGCACCGCTGCTGGCTGGCGACCCCCACCGTGCAATCGAGTTCCCCAACGTCTACCACCAGTGCCACCTGGCTTGTGACAGCTTCGACGTCATTGGCCTGGCCTTCCCCGGCGTCCCTGGGTTTCCTCACTTCGGCCACAACGCCGACGTTGCCTGGTGCATCACGCACGGCATGGCCGATGACACCGACGTGTTCATCGAGCACGAAACCCTCGTGGTGGAGCGAACCGAGACGATCGACGTCCGGGGAGCGGAGTCGGTCGAGGTGGCTTGTGCCACCACTCCGAGGGGACCGATCGTGCTTGGCGACCCTGCCTCGGACGAGCCGACCCTGGGCCTGCAGTGGACGGCGTGGCATGGACCAGACACAACCTTCGAGGCGCTGTGGCCAATGCTCACCGCCGCTGACGTCAGCGGTTTCGAGGCCGCCCTGCGGCCCTGGGTGATACCGGTCAACAGTGTGCTCAGCGCTGACACTGCGGGCAATATCTCGTTCCAACTGAGGGGTCGGGTCGTCGAGCGGCCGATCGCCAACCGGTGGACGCCTGTTCCCGGCGACGACATCCACGGGTGGGTTGGGCTCGAGTCGGTTCCTTTCGAGCGGCTTCACCATTGGCGCAACCCAGACCGCGGCTTCCTGGTCACCGCCAACAACCGCATCAGCGACGCGCCGCCCTACGTGTCGCTCGACTTCGCACCACCCGCTCGCCACGACCGGATCGTCGAACTGTTGACAGCACTCGAACCGGCCGAAACCGACGCCGCCGCCATGGCCGCCATCCACCTCGACGTCCGCTCGCCGGTAGCCGCCAGCCTCGTACCGCTGCTTCTCTCGGCGACGCCAATGAGCGCCGAGGGTCGGGCCGCCCAGGCGCTCCTCGCCGATTGGAATGCCGAGCTCACGGCCGAATCGAGCGCGGCCACGGTCTACAGCGGCGTCCGCCTGCAATGGGCTCAGGAGGTGGCGCAGCGTCTCGACCTCGACAGTGCCCATCTCATCCAGCCGGGCTCACCATCAGGTCTGTTTTCTTCCCGGGCCCTGTTCGGAGCCAGTCACAGGCTGCTCGCTGGCGATGGTTGGCGGCTGCTGCCTGACATGGAACCCGATGGGCTCCCTGCCGTCCTCGGGGCTGCGTTCGATCGGGTCGCTTCCGACCTTGCGGCTCGCTTCGGCCCGGACCTCACCGGATGGCAGTGGGGACGTGCCCACACCATGGTCTCTCCCCATCCGCTGGCCACGGCGCGGCCCGATCTGGCTGCGTTGCACCCACCGGTCGATGGGGTTCCCGGCGATGGCGACACCGTTCGCTGCTCCAGCATCAACCCGCTCTCTGGGGACCGGGCAGCTACCGGCTCTGTCGCCAGGTACGTGTTCGATCTGGACGACTGGGATCGCTCCGGCTGGGTGGTTCCGCACGGAGTCAGCGGCGTTCGCGGCTCGGGCCATGATGTGGACCAGCGCCAAACATGGCTCGACGGCGACCTGCTCCCGATGGCCTACAGCCCCGCCGCCGTGGCGGAAGTGGCGACAGCGACGTTCGAGCTCTAGTCGGCTCGACACTCGGCGTCGGGCGCCTTCGCGTCGTGCTGCCGTTGGACCCGCGCTCAGGTCCCGAAGGCATCCCGTGACGGCGTCCAGTGATGGCGACCGGTGCTCGCGATCGCGGCAGCGCAGACGAAGAGGCCGGCGGCAACAGTCCACGCCACCGGCAACGTGTAGACCGATGCGACGGCTCCCAACGAGAGGCCGCCAACGATCTCGCCGAACGATCGAGTCTGTCCGATGAACGAGTGCACCGTGGCCCGCGCCTCTGATGGTGCAAGCGCATTGGTCCACGTGCCAATGAGCGGGTTGGTCAGATTGAGTAACCCGCCTTGCGCAACGAGCATGATCGCAGCGAAGGCAAGCACCGGAACGTGAGCGAGCAAGAGCGCTCCGACAGCCACCATTGCCAGCACCGTCGAGAACCCTGTCACGACATTCTTGCCCTCGAATCGGTGCGCGTATCGCCAAAGTACGAGGCCACCAAGCATCGACTCGCCAATCATCACGGCGCCGAACACCAGCACGGGTGAGATGGCGTCCGACATCCCCAGGTCCTCGAGGCGGCGTACGTCGAGTCGGTCGAGTGCTTCGGCCGCCATGCCTCCGAGGATCAGAGCGATGCCGAGCACCCTCAGACCTTTGTGGGCCCAGGTGAATCGGGCGCCTTCACTCAAGGTGCGCAGGAAATTCTCGCGCCGATCGACGAGAACCGGACGAAACCCTGTCTCCTGCATGGCTGTCGCCAGATACAGAGTCCATGCGATGCCGAGGCCGCCGGCGATCATGACACTCGTTTTCAGGGGCATCACCAATGTCGAGGCGCCGAAGAACACGATGCCGACGATCACTGCGGCGAACTCGAGGCGGCCGCGTCGTAGCAGCAGCGGCTCCACCGCCTCGGCCGAGCCGACCTCGTCGGTGACCCATGCGATCTCGGCACCGCTGATGAACGTCCAGCCCAAGCCCCACACGAACTGGGTGATGAGGTAGAGCACCCACTCATCGACGATGCCAGACGCGAATTGCGCGGAGAAGATCATGACGCCGCCGACGATGACCGACCACTTGCGACTGAACACGTCGGCAACCACACCGGTTGGCACCTCGCCGATGAGCATCGCGACTTCCATCGATGTGCCCATCAACAGCAACTGTGCGGCGCTGAGGTCGAGGTCAACAACCAACCGAACTGAGAGTGGCAGCCAACCTCCGGCCATGATGGCTTTGCGCAGGACGCCGTTTGTCAAGAACAAGCGCTCGGCGTCAGTCACGCCGTGACGCTACTGCTCGCCGCTCGACCGCCCGAGACCATTTCGTTGGGGTCTGTCGCGCAACGATGGTCGGTCCCTCAGCCGCCGCGCTTCCAGTCGAGCCAGGTCACCAGCTCGTGCGGACGCATCGGCAGCGAGCCGTCACCGCCATACGCAGTGACGACTCGGAAATGCGTCCAATCAGGATCGGGGAGGGGGAGATAGGGCTTCCGCTTCCACCAGCCCCGAGGAGCCAGCTCGAGGATCGCCTTGACCGCCGTCGACCAAAGTCGAGGGCGGACGGCAACCGCCGCAATCATCGGCCACGTGATCATCGCGTTGCGCAACAGGGAGTGCGAAACGGTGCCGGGGCGACCGATTTCATTCCCAGTTGGGCAGGAGCGATCACTTCGGGGTGTCTTTCCATGGGCCTCGATCGGCCTTGGGCTCCTTGGGAAGACCGAGCACCATCTCGCCGATGATGTTTCGTTGCACCTGGCTGGTCCCGGCATAAATCGTGCCGGCGCGAGCGTTCAGGAACGTGCCGACCCAGCTGCCCGAGTCGTTTGCTGCCCCGTTCGAATCGGCAGCGAACGCCGAGGTCGGAAGCTTGCCAACGAAGTGCATCGCGTCGGCGCCGAGGATGTCGACAGCCAACTCGGTGGAGATCTTGTGGTACTCGCTCCAGTACAGCTTGAAGATGGATGCGTCGGGGCCTGGGCTTTCGCCGGCGAGGAACTTCGTCAGCGTGCGCATGCCGAGGAATCGCATGATCTCGACCTTCGAGTGGCACCACGCCAACCGCTGCCGGATCATCGGGTCATCGGCGACGCCCCGTTCCTTGGCAAGCTCCACCAGACGATCGAGTTCGGTGCGGAACGCCACAGGAGTCGTGGCCGCTGCTTCGCCTCGCTCGTAGCTGAGCAGAGTCATGGCGACGGCCCAACCACCGTTGACCTCGCCGATCACGTTCTCCTTGGGCGCTTTGGCGTCGGAGAAGAACACCTCGTTGAACTCCGCTTGACCGGTGATCATCTTGATGGGACGAACCTCGACTCCTGGCTGATCCATGGGGACCAACAGGAACGAGATGCCACGGTGCTTCGGTGCGTCAGAATCGGTGCGGGTGAGGACGAAGATCCAGTCGGCGAGGTGGCCAGCCGAGGTCCAGATCTTCTGGCCGTTGATGACCCACTCGTCACCGTCGAGTTCTGCCTTGCAGCCCAGGTTGGCAAGGTCGGAGCCGGCGTTCGGCTCGGAATACCCCTGGCACCAGATGTCTTCGCCTGAGATGATGCGAGGCAGGAAGTACGACTTCTGTTCCTCGGTACCCCAATGGATGATGGTGTTGCCGACCATCTGGATGCTGAAGGCATCGTTCGCTCCGGCGGTCGGAACGCCAGCTTTGGCGAACTCTTCGGCGAGGATGACTCCTTCGAGCTCGGTCAGTCCGGCGCCCCCGTACTCGGCTGGCCACGACGCTGCGAGGAGCTTGTTGTCGCGCAGGATGTCGCGCCATTCATTGGTGAACTGGTGTGCTGCGTCAGCGTCGAGGGCGCCGATGCCTTTCCAGTTCGCGGGGAGGTGTTCGGCGAGGAACGCCTGAGTCTTTTCACGGAAGGTGTCGGCTTCGGCGGTGTAGGTCGGCTGCATGACGCAAATACTAGACCGAGCGGTCAAGTTTTTGGAAGACGGCGCGCGCCACACCGTGCGCCAGACTGCGATCCGGGTTGCGTTTCGGTTCGTTTGGGACCCAAACGCAACCCAGATCGATGGCTCTGTGGCTCTCAGGCCGCAGGGCGGAGGTACTCAGCCCATGCGTCCGGCATGGTGCCAACGGCGACACGGATCCAACTGTTGCCCACCGGGGCAACGGGGGCTCTACGGAGGCGGTGGCTGCATTCCGCCAGCAATCGATCACCCTTGGTGGTATTGCACCGTCGACATGACGCCACGACGTTGTCCCACTCATGGCGACCGCCCCGAGATCGAGGGAGTACGTGATCGATGCTCTCGGCCGGTCGACCGCAGTACTGACAGGCATTGTCGTCACGAGTGAAGATGGCACGGCGGTTGAGCGGGACCGTGCGCTGGTATGGCACCCGCACGAAGTAGCGCAGCCTGACCACCGAAGGGAAAGCAACCGCCAGCAGTTCGCTGTGAATGATTTCGTCGGAGTCAGCCAACACATCGACTTTGCCGCTCAAGCTCAAGATCAAGGCGCGGCGGCCGGATACAACGCCGATGGGTTCGAATGTTGCGTTCAACACGAGCGCTCGCGCCATCGCAGAAATATACAACGTTGCTCAAAGCGGCGACATGAATTGGTGGTGCCGGCTGCGCTCCGGCCGTTCGTCGCGCCTGCTCGAGCAGGTCCCGCCTGTCCAATCAGTCTGAAGTCGGCAGTGCGTCGACGAAGGCCTGGGGGAGCGCATCGAGGTCGAGGGGTGCGCCGACGGGCAACTGGTCGAATTCGACATCGAGATCCGGTGGGAGGACGCCAGGCCGAAGGTGGGCCCGGATCGTCGATGCGCCGAGTTGGGTGACAGCAAGACCCTGGAACCTGGCCATGTCACGAGTGCGTCGTTGCGAGAGGCCGATGACTTTGCGTCCGCCGACCACGACTTCTCCAGGGCCGAGGCCTGCGAAACAGATCACCCGTCCCCAGTCCGGATGCATGAGCCGCCCGTTGTGGACTCTGGTCAGTCCAGGCAAGCCGGTTGCTGCGAGTGCCGTCGCCCAGGTCTGGCCGACCCAATCGAACGCAAGGCCGACGTCGTCGCTCCACAGCGCGTGGCCTCGAGGAACGATCACGTCGATCCAGAGCGAATTGGTCGGATCGACGTAGACGAGGCCGCCACCACTGCGACGCTGGCACACCTCGATTCCTGACAGCTCGGCCTTGTCTGCATCGAGCAGGGGAGCGCGCTGGGTCGAGCCGAGGACGAGTGCGGGTCGATCGACCCGATGGATCCACACGGTGGGGCGAAGTGGGTTGGGGGGTGGGCGGTCGTGGAACGGGCCAGCGGCGCCGATGGTGTGCTCGATTGACCAGCCACGTGAGTGCATCTGGTCAGGGTACGAGCCAGCGGTCACAGGAAATCTGTCGACCACGGAGCGCAGTGTGGGAGCCACCGGAGGTCTGTCGTCCAGCGCTGGCGGGAGCTGTTGCTCACGTTCGGTGACCGGTCGAACACATGTTCACTCCTGGTGGTGAATGCAGCACTCATGGTCCGCAAAAATGCTTGTGAAGTGGGGCAAAGAGGCATAAGGTGGGTCGAAGAGGGGCAAGCACCCATCCAGGGTGGCTTGCTCCCAAGGGCCGCAAGGCTCGATTGCCAAGGGGTTCATGTGTTTGTTGGTCAGTACGAGCACTCGCTCGACAACAAGGGGCGAGTGGTGCTGCCTGCACCGTTTCGGTCTTACGTCGCGGAGCGGGGGTACGTCACCCAACTCGATGGATGTATTGGTCTGTGGAGCACTGAAGGTTTCAAGACCGTTGCCGAGCGCTGGAAGTCAGAGCTCGACGACGGAAGTATTTCAGCGGGCGTCTTCCGCAAGCTGATGGGTCGTGTGCAGGAAGTGAAGGTCGATGGAGCAGGGCGAATCACCCTCTCCAAAGAGCTGCTCGAAGCACTCGGTTTCAAGTCAAAGGTGATTGTCTCGGGGCGTTTCGACCGGGCAGAAATCTGGCCACTCGAGCGTTTCGAGTCGGAGCAGACAAAGGAAGACGACATCGAATTCAACGAGACGGTTCGCCGGCTCGGAATCTGACCGGAGAGGAGCAGGGCGAACACCTAAACATCGAATCGATCATCGGTTGCCTCTCGGGTGGCGAAGAAGGGTACTTCTGCCCCACAACTCCGCCCGTTACCCCTCTAGTACGTATCGGGAGACAAAACCCGACGTACGCCCGCTTCCCGAGGGGTTACCGATGACCGGATCGAGACTTTGTTCTCGCCGTCTCGAAAATGGATGACTCTCCGCGTCCTGACACCGCAGATCGTGCCTTCGAGCACGAGCCGGTGATGCTGGCCGAGATCGTCGAATCGTTTGGTCATGCTCCCGCTGGCGTCGTTCTCGACGCCACGCTCGGAGGTGCAGGCCACGCATGTGCTGTCCTGCGATCGTGGGATCACCTCGACATCGTCGGCGTCGATCGAGACCCGGAGGCCTTGGCCGTCGCAGGAGAACGTCTCGCTGAGTTCGGTGATCGGGCTCGACCCGTTCGTGCCCGTTTCGACCACCTCGGCGCTGTGCTCGATGAGCTCGGTGTCGACCAACTGGCCGGCTTCCTCTTCGACCTCGGCGTCAGTTCGCCGCAGCTGGACTGGGACGACCGTGGTTTCAGCTTCCGTCGCCCCGGCCCACTCGACATGCGCATGGACCCGGACGGCCCCCGCTCGGCTGCCGACTTCGTCAACGAGGCCGCAGAGCATGAGATCGCTTCGGCGCTGCGTCGCAACGCCGACGAGCGCTTTGCTGGCCGAATCGCTCGAGCCATCGTTGCCGCCCGGCCGATCGAGACAACAACCGAACTGGCCGAGATCGTGGTCAACGCCATTCCGGCAGCAGCCCGTCGCAAGGGCGGTCATCCGGCCAAGCGCACGTTCCAAGCCATCCGCATCGAGATCAACGAAGAGCTCACCATGCTCGCCCCTGCAATCGAGGCGGCCATCGACCGGCTTGCTCCCGGTGGCAGAGGACTGGTCCTGACCTATCACTCTGGTGAGGACAAGATCGTGAAGCGAGTCATTCGAGATCGCACCGAGGTCGAAGGGCCCCGTGACCTTCCCGTCGCCCCCAAGCCAACCGACTTCTCCGCACTCCGGCCACTGGCCCGTACCGCATCCGATGAAGAAGTGGAACGCAATCGCCGAGCGTCGAGCGCTCGCCTGCGTGGCATCGAGCGTCGCCTGGTCGGCTCAGGAGTCGAACGATGAGCGTCACGGCCGTTCGCCCGACAGTCAAGAAGCGGGACACTCCGGCCAGCCGTCCGGTCAAAAAGCCCAAGCTCCGGGTCGTCGACAAGAAAATCGTGCGTCGCCGTCGCCGTCAGCGCACGCTGCTCAGCTTTGCCGCAACGGTTGTGACCGTTGCGCTGTTCGGTGTCGCCCTGATGTATGGCCAGCTGGTCGAAGGTCAGCAGAACATCGATGAGCTTCGATCCGAGATCACACAAGCCAAAGCCGACCGAGCCCGCCTGGAGCGCGAAGTCGCCATTGCATCGACGCCAGAGGTCATTGTCGAGCGTGCGTTCCGGCTCGGCATGGTGCGGGCGCTCGATCCCAAGTATCTGGTCGCCGTGCGGCCTGCCGGAGACGGACAGTGAGCACGGCCAAGCATCGCCGGCCGACACCGGCGCAACGAAACGCCGCTGCTCAACGACGAGCTCGGTCCCAACGCAACGCACTGGCCGATCGCGAGCTCGCACTTGCCCGCAAGGCAACATCACGCAGGGGTGGCCGACCCGCATCGCCGCGCACGACGCCAGAGCCCGACGTTCGGCGTCGGCTCCTTGCACTTCTCGGTGCCTTCATCGTCGTGGCAGCCGCCCTCGTTGGCGTGTTGTTCGACCTTCAGACGCTGCGGCCTGATCGGTATCGGGCGCTCGGTGAAGATCAGCGGCTGCGCACGGTCGAGCTGGCGGGGTACCGAGGGTCATTCCTCGATCGCAACGGCTTCGTGCTTGCGTCGTCCACGCCCGGTGCTGAGGTCGTGGCCGACCCGACCATGTTTGCCGACCCTGTAGCGGCTGCTGACCTGCTGGCACCCGTTCTCGGCATGGATCCGAACGATCTGGCGACTCGCCTCACGGCTTCGAGCGAGAACGATCGCTACGAACTCCTGCTTCGTACTTCCGACGATGCCACCATCGAGCAGGTGTCCGATGTGCTGCAGACAGATCGTGCGAGCGGCACCGATCGCCTTCTCGCCGGCGTGTTCCTTCGGGCCGAAGAGACACGGGTCTACCCAGCGGGAACGCTGGCCCGGACAGTGGTTGGGCGTGTCGATGACTTCGAGCAGGGCAGAAGCGGCCTCGAGTCAGAGTTCAACGATCTGCTCCAAGGGACGCCAGGCCAAGAGACCACAGAGCGAGGGATCTTCGGGTCGATTGCTGGCGGGTTCTGGGAGGTTGACCCGGCCGAGAAGGGCTACGACCTCGTCCTCACGATCGATCACCGGATTCAGTTCATCACCGAGCAATCGCTGATCGAACACTGCTACGAGACCGACGCGGAGCGAGCCCAGGCCGTCGTGAGCCACCCGGCAACCGGTGAGATCCTGGCCATGGCCAACGTGATCCGGCAAGATGACGGGCAGTGCGTGGTGCCCGGCTACAACGCCACGATTCAAGAGACCTTCGAGCCCGGTTCTGTGCTCAAGATCATCGCTGTCGCCGCAGCCATCGAAGAGATGGGTTGGACTCAGAACACCACGATCGAAGTGCCGAACTCGGTCGTGGTCGGCGACTACGAGTTCATCGAACATGCCGGGCACGTCCCCGCTTCGTACCCGATTTCTCAGATCATGGCCGACTCCATGAACGTTGGAACGATCCAGTTGGCGACCGCCGTGGGCCCGGAATCGCTGCACGACTACTACGAACGCTTTGGCTTCGCTCAGTTCACCGGGCTCGGTCTCGAGGCCGAGACCCGTGGTCGAGTCGCCGATTGGGAGGACTGGCGTGGATCGGACTTCGGGTCGATTGCCATCGGTCAGGGCGTGACTGCGAATACTGTCCAGATCATGGCGGCATACAACACGCTGGCAAACGACGGTCTCTACGTCGCTCCTCGCTTGGTGCGAGAAGTGGTCGACGCCGACGGTGTCAGCTCTGAACTCCAAGCGCAGGAAGCTCGTCGAGTGGTGAGCCCGGAGACGGCCAATGCCGTCACCGAGATGCTCGTCGGCGTGGTCGACTTCGGAACGGGAACCGCAGCGGCGGTCGATCAGTACCGAGTGGCTGGCAAGACCGGCACCGCTTGGAAGGTGTTCGATGATGGGTCAGGCGTCCTCTCCTACGGCAGCGACGGCAACCGCCGTTACGTCATGAGCTTCGCCGGTTTCCTTCCTGCGGATGATCCCCAGATCTCGATCGTTGTCACCGTGGACGAGCCCAATGCCGGGCGCAATGCCGGCATCGTCGCCGCTCCGGTCTTCGCCGACATCGCCGAGTACGCACTACGCATCCTTGCCGTCCCGCCGACCCAGCCGGCGAGCTCCACCGAGTTGGTGAGAGGCACCCCCGCCCTCGGCCCGAACGGTGCAGGTCAGCCAATCGACCCAGAGTCGCTGGCCGCGCTGGCAGATCGGAACGAGCTCGAGTCTGCTGCCGCTGAGGCGACCGGATGACGGCAACGGTCCCGTCGCTGGCAAACGCTCTTGCCATCGCCCAACAGCCAGTCCGAGCCGTCCTCCCAGGGGACGGTTCGCTCGCGCCTGAGGTGCTCGACGCAACTCACGATTCGCGAGACGTCTTGCCGGGGACCCTCTTCTGCTGCGTTCCCGGTGCAGGTTTCGACGGTCACGACTTCGCGGCTGACGCGATCGATGCAGGGGCGGTCGCTCTGCTGGTCGAACGGCCACTCGACGTCACCCCCGAGCTCGAGCGAACACCACAGATCGTCGTCGATTCCGTGCGCTCAGCGATGGGTTTCGCTGCAGCGCACATTCACGGCAACCCTTCTGATGATCTCCAAGTCATCGGCGTCACTGGCACCAACGGCAAGACCTCCGTCGTGCACATGCTCGACCTGGTGCTGTCACGCCTCGGCCATCGCGTCGAGACGATTGGCACGTTGTCGGGAACCCGAACTACTCCAGAGGCGCCTGAGCTTCAGCGGATCTTGGCCGATGCACGCGATCGCAAGATCAACACCGTGGCGATGGAGGTCTCTTCACACGCTCTCGACATGCACAGGGTCGACGGCACCCACTTCACAGCGGCGATCTTCACCAATCTCGGTCACGACCATCTCGACTACCACCACACGATGGACGCGTACTTCGCTGCGAAGGCTCAATTGTTTGACCCTCGCTTCACCGCTCGTTCGATCATCAACCTCGACGACCATCGCGGCGTGCAACTCGAACAGATGACGACCACAGAGGTGACCGGCTACCGGCTTTCGGATGTCGACGAGCTCGATACCCACGGTCCGTCGAGCCGCTTTTCTTGGCGTGGACAACCGGTCGAGCTTCGTCTCGCCGGTGCCCACAACGTGTCGAACGCTCTCGCCGTGGCCGCCGTGGCGGAATTGCTCGGTCATGATGCGCCCGACATTGCCGATGCGCTCTGTGCTGTCGACGCACCCAGGGGTCGGTTCGAGTTCGTCAACGTCGGCCAGTCGTTCCACGTTGTCGTCGACTACGCACACAAGCCCGAAGCACTGGCGGCTGTCCTCAACGCCGCTCGCTCGGTTGCTGGTGACGCGCGAGTGCTTCTGGTGGTCGGTTGCGGTGGTGATCGCGATCGCGAGAAGCGGCCGAAGATGGCCGCAATCGGTGAGCAGCTCGCTGACATGATGATCCTCACCTCCGACAATCCCCGAAGCGAAGATCCTCAGGTGATCATCGACGAGATGGTCGCCGGTTTGTCGTCGTCCGCTGCCGCGCACATCGAGGTGGATCGAGCTGATGCAATCGGGCGAGCCATTCGCCAAGCCCAGCCCGGCGATGTCGTGTTGATCGCTGGCAAAGGTCACGAGGACTACCAGATCATCGGCGATCAGGTGATCGACTTCGACGACCGTCTGATCGCCGTCAAAGCATTGACCGAGGTCACCGCATGATTCGCCTTCTCATGGCCGTGGCTATCGGGTTCGCATTCAGCGCGCTTGGCACACGGCTCCTCATCGACATCCTCACCCGTCGCCGGATCGGGCAACCGATCCGCGCCGATGGACCACAGGGTCACCAGGTCAAGGCCGGAACTCCGACCATGGGCGGGCTGGCGATCGTCGGAGGCGCCGTCCTTGGCTACGTGCTCTCGGATCTGATTGCTGGTGGTGTCTTCACCCGCAGCGGCCTTTTGGTCATGGCAGCGATTTGCGGCGCTGGCTTCGTCGGCTTTCTCGACGATTGGATCAAGGTCAGCCGCGAACGCAATCTCGGCTTGAATGCCCGCCTCAAGACGCTCGGTCTGCTCACGGTCGCGATCAGCTTCTCGGTCGCCACGATCAACCTCACGAACGTCAGCACCGAGCTCTCGTTCGCCCGACCAGGGGTGTTCTCGATCGACTTCGGCCCGGTCGGTTGGGTGATCTGGGCCGTGATTCTTCTCTACGCAACATCCAACGCTGTCAACCTGACCGACGGGCTCGATGGGCTGGCGGCGGGTGCCGGAATCTTCAGCTTCACCTCGTACGCCATCATCGGTTTCTGGATCTTCCGGCAATCGGCGGTTGAGATTGAATTCCCGATCTATGCCGTGTCCCATTCGCTCGACCTTGCGGTGGTAGCGATCGCGATGGTTGGCGCCTGTACTGGTTTCCTGTGGTTCAACTCGGCGCCGGCCGAAATCTTCATGGGCGACACGGGTTCGTTGGCAATCGGAACTGGCCTCGCAGCCCTCGCTCTCACAACCAACACTCAGCTGCTTCTGCTGGTCATCGGCGGTCTGTATGTGGCAGAGACGTTGTCCGTGATTCTCCAGGTCGGCTGGTTCAAGCTGACGAACGGCAAACGGCTGTTCCGTATCGCTCCGATCCATCACCACTTCGAGATCGGATTGGCCGAGACCAAGGTCATCATCCGGTTTTGGATCATCGCTGGCGGCTTGACTGCGCTGGCGCTCGGTCTGTTCTACGCCGACTGGGCACGAGCCACCGAGTTGATTCGATGAGTGCTGATCTGATGGGTGCCTCCATCGACCTGGCACGGCCGCTCATCATCGGGTTCGGTGTGACCGGTCAAGCGGTGGCGGCCGTCCTCATCGAGCGCGGCCATCTGCCCGTTGTCGTCGATGACCGGCCGGGCGAGTCGGCTCGGGCCGCGGCGGTTGGCATGGGCATCGAACTTGTCGCAGTCCCATCTGATGCTGAACTGATCGCGGCGGTCGGCAAAGCCACGGTGTTGCTGCCGAGTCCAGGCGTCCCAGACGCACATCCAGTCTTCGCCCACGCCGCGTCGGTCGAGCTTCCGATTCGGTCGGAGTTCGATCTCGCCCGGCTCTGGGACGATCGGCCAATCGTGGCAATCACGGGCACGAACGGCAAGACATCGGTCACGATGCTGGTCACCGCAGCACTGCAGGCGTCTGGCATGCGCGCCGAGCCGGTGGGCAATACGCCGACGCCGCTCGTGGCGGCCATCGGCGATCCCGACATCGATGTGTTCGTTGTCGAGGCATCGTCGTTCCGCCTCGCTCACAGCGATTGCTTCCAACCAGCCGTGGCCACATGGATGAACTTCGCTCCAGACCATCTCGACGCGCACGCTGACCTCGAGACCTACCGGCAAGCCAAGGCCTCTCTTTGGAGTCACCTCGGAGCGGATGCGGTCGCTGTCGCGAACATCGACGACCCAACCGTCATGGCAGCCATTCCAACCAACTCGAGCGTCGTCACGTTCGGCTCGGTCTCTGGCGACTGGCACGTCGAAGGCGGCGAACTCGTCGGCCCTGACGGCCCTCTCATGTCGATCGAGCGGCTCTCACGTCGTCGGCCGCATGATCTATCGAACGCAGCGTGCGCCGCAGCAACAGCGATCGCTGCTGGGGCCACCCCAGAGGGCGTCGCAGCGGCCCTGGAAAACTTCGATGGCCTCCCGCATCGTCTCGCTCCGGTCGGAGTATGGGACGGCGTGTCGTGGTTCAACGACTCCAAAGCAACCGTTCCCCAAGCCACGCTCGCGGCTGTCGGGGGATTCGACTCGATCGTGCTCATCGCTGGCGGTCGGAACAAAGGGCTCGACATGAGCGAGCTCGCAACGGCGGTCCCGCCAGTCCACACCGTCGTGGCCACCGGTGACGCTGCAGACGAGATCGCGTCGGTGTTCGAGCCGACCGGAGCGGTGGTCTTACGGGCAACGTCCATGGCGGAATCGATCGACCTCGCCGCCGGGGCCGCACGCCCAGGCGACACGGTCCTGCTCTCACCAGCGTGCACGTCGTTCGACTGGTACCAGAACTACGGCCAGCGCGGCGACGATTTTGTTGCGCTCGTCACGGCCAAATTCGAACCCGCATCTGCAACAAGGATCTCCAACCCATGAGGCTCCCTTCATGACCACTTCTGTCGGCTCAGGCCGCGGCACACGACGCCCCGCAGCGAAACGGGATGCCGTTCGCACCTCGGTGCGTCGAGCGACCTCGACCACCACCTCGGCCGCGCGGCCGAAGGTCACGCTCGCTGGGCAACGAAACGCTGGAATCCTCACGGTGGCGTTCTTGTCGCTGACCCTGTTCGGGTTGGTGATGGTGCTCTCCGCGTCTCAGGTGACCAGCCTGTACGACAGCGAGTCGCCGTACTCCCTGTTTCAGCGCCAGGTGATGTGGGCCGCCATCGGCGGTGTCGCCTTCGTCGTCGCCAGTCGCATCGACTACCGGTGGATCCAACGGCTTGCTGTTCCGTTCCTCATCTTGACGGTCATCTTGCTGATTGCCGTGCTGATTCCGGGAGTCGGGCGACGCATCAACGGATCGTCACGCTGGCTCGGCATCGGTCCGTTCGTCATCCAACCAGGCGAGTTCGCCAAGTTGGCGATGGTGATCTTCACCGCGGATCTGCTCAGTCGCCGCAGCAAACAGATGCACCGGCCAGACATCACGATCAAGCCGGTCATGCTGATCGTCGGCGGAATGTCGGCGCTGTTGCTTCTCCAGCCGAAGCTCGGCACAACGATCGTGATCGCGGCGGTTGGCATCCTGATGCTGTTCGTGGCCGGCGCTCGCCTGCCCCATCTCTTTGCGTGGAGTGCCGCTGGCGCCATCGTGGCCACCGCCGCGGCCTTCGGTTCCGACTATCGACGTGCTCGCCTCCTCTCGTTCATCGACCCATGGGCTGACCCGCTTGGCAATGGTCTGCAGACGATCCAGAGTCAGATCGGCATCGCATCAGGTGGGTGGTTCGGTGTCGGCCTCGGTGCCGGTCGTGCCAAGTGGGGATTCCTGCCATACGCGCACTCCGACTTCATCTTCGCGATTGTCGCCGAGGAGGTCGGGCTTCTTGGCGCCGGCGCACTTGTCTTGGCGTTCGTTCTCGTTGGCTATCTCGGCGTGCGAGCAGCACTCAATGCCCCCGACAGGTTTGGGATGCTGATGGCCGCCGGCCTCACCTCATGGTTGCTCGTGCAAGCTTTCATGAATATCGCTATGTCGATTGGGCTCATGCCCATCACAGGTGAGCCGCTTCCGTTTGTGTCTGCCGGCGGCTCGAGCCTGGTGACAACGCTCGCGGCTGCAGGCGTTCTCACGAACATCGCGAAGCGATCCAGGGCCTGACGATGGCACAGGTGATCATCACCGGCGGTGGAACGGCCGGCCACACCAATCCGGGCATCGCAACCGCTCAGGCTCTCGTCGCCCGCGGGCTCGCGATGTCTGACGTTCATTTCGTCGGTGGCGAGCGAGGCAATGAGGGCGCAATCGTCCCAGCGGCGGGGTTCTCGATCGACCTCCTTCCTGGGCGCGGCATCAAGCGATCGCTCTCGCCAGACAACATCGGTGCCGTGACAGACCTGTTTCGGGGCGCTGTTCAAGCGTTTCGTATTGTGAAGGCGCACAAGCCGAGGGTGGTGGTGTGTCTGGGCGGCTATGCGGCCTTCGGTGCGTCGCTTGCGGCTGTCCTGCAGCGCGTTCCCGTCGTGGTCACCGAACAGAATGCCCGTGCCAGCGTCGTCAATCGCGTCATCGGCCGCTTCGCCAAGGCGTGCGCCATTCCCTTTCCAGACACCGACCTTCCGAGGGCGGTGTTGACTGGCAATCCTGTGCGTCCGGCCGTGGTCGACGCGGTGCAGGCCGCTGACCGCGCAGCCAGTCGGACTGCTCGAGGGTTCGACGATGACCGCACCGTGGTGATGGTGCTCTCGGGGTCCCTCGGCGCAACGAGCGTCAACCGAGCGGTCCGCTCCCTCGCAGACGAGTGGAGCGATCGATCCGATCTCACCATTCACCACATCATCGGACGCCGTGACTGGGCTGAGTTCGGGGGGGCCGTCATCGATGGCCCGCTCGACTATCGAACGATCGAGTACGAAGACGACGTGCCGAGCCTGCTCGTTTCAGCGGACGTTGCCGTGTGCCGATCGGGGGCCTCGACGGTCACCGAGTTGGCCATCGCCGGTCTACCTGCTGTCCTTGTCCCATTGCCAGGCGCTCCTCGCGATCACCAGCGGGCGAACAGCCGGGAGTTGGTCGAGGCTGGCGGTGCTGTGGTCATCGATGATGGTGACCTGACTTCCACAACGCTCGCAGCGGCGCTCACCCCGATGCTCGACGACATGGGAAAGCGCCAGCTCATGGCGGCAGCTTCGAAGTCCGTTGGACGACCCGAGGCGGCCGACGCCGTCGCTGGCCTCGTTCTCGATATCGCGGGCATTGCTCACAATCCCGGCACTGCTCACAATGAAGGAGAAGGCGAATGAGTTCGCCATCGATCGATCTTCGAACCGCTCGACGCATCCACATCGTTGGACTCGGCGGTGCGGGCATGAGCGCCATCGCAGAGGTCCTCCTCGGCACAGGACATCGAGTGTCCGGCTCGGACCTTCGCACTTCAGCGCCGTTGGAGCGACTGGCCGAGGCAGGGGTCATCGCTCATGTCGGACACGCCGCCGAACAGATAGGCGATGCCGAGATCGTCGCAATCTCGACTGCGATTCCCGACACCAATCCCGAGGTCGTCGCTGCCCGGGCAGCCGGCATCCCCGTCTTGCGGCGAGCCGAGATCCTGGCTGCCATCACTCGCACCTGGCGCACCATCTCCGTCGCTGGAACGCACGGGAAGACCACCACGTCAGCCATGCTCACCATTGCCTTGCAAGGCGCCGAGCTCGATCCAGCCTTCATCGTTGGTGGCGATCTCGTCGACCTCGATAGAGGGGCGGCGGTTGGTTCGGGTGATCTCCTCGTGGTCGAAGCCGACGAGAGCGACGGCACGTTCATCGAACTCGAGTCGGCTGCCGTCATCGTCACCAACGTCGAACCCGACCATCTCGAGTACTACGGCGGGTTCGAGCCCTTGCAGCGAGCTTTCGAGCAGTTCGTCGACCAGGCGCCAGGACCCAGAGTGGTCTGTATCGATGACCCAGGCGCACGGTCGTTGCTGGCCGATCGCGACGGCGTCACGACCTACGGCATGGACCCGTCAGCAGACTGGCGGATCATCGATCCACTGCCGACACCCATGGGCGTCAACTTCGACGTCGTCAACGGCGTCGATCGGTACCACATCGCCTTGCGCCAGCCGGGTCTGCACAATGCCCGAAATGCCACGGCGGCACTGGCGATGGCCGTTCTTCTCGGCGGTGACGGCTCCCTCGTCTCTCGGGCGCTCTCCTCGTTCGGGGGTGTCGGACGGCGGTTCGAACGCAGGGGTGAGATCGCAGGCATCACCTTGGTCGACGACTACGCACATCTCCCCACTGAAGTTGACGCGGCCCTGCAGGCAGCGGCGAGCACTGAGCCCGAACGTCTCGTTGCTGTGTTCCAACCACACCGGTACAGCCGCACCGAGCAGCTGTGGTCCAGCTTCACCAACTCGTTCGTGGGAGCCGACGTGCTGTTTGTGACCGGGATCTACTCCTCGGGAGAAGCGCCCCGTCCGGGCATTTCTGGATTGCTCATTGCCAACGACGTGGCCGCGGCGCATCCTGACGCCGACATTCGATACATCGAGTCGCTCGACGACGTCGTCGCCGCACTCGCCGACGAGCTCGTGGCCGGCGATCTCTGTCTCACCCTTGGCGCCGGCAACCTGACAACGATTCCTGACCGGGTCCTCGCTGCGATCGAAGCAAGGCAGTGACCAACGAGCGGCCAGCGATGATCTCGGCACTCGACGTGATCGTTCGAGAACTGAGTTCGGTCCTTGTTCCCGACACCGATCTGTCGATGTTGTGCACGTACAAGGTGGGAGGACGGGCGGCTGGTGTTGTCGCTGTCGACTCGGTCGACACGCTCGATCAGGTGTCCACCGCACTCGCCCGCTTTCCAAACGTCGCTGTTCCGGTCCTGGTCATTGGGCGGGGATCGAACCTTCTCATTGCCGATCGAGGCTTTCCTGGTCTGGTCATTCGCCTCGGCGCAGCATTCGAGACCGTCGAGATCGACGCCGATTCGGCAATCGTGATCGCCGGTGGGGGAGCGTTGCTTCCCGTGGTGGCCCGTCGGACTGCTGCCGAAGCCCTCAGTGGGTTCGAGTGGGCAGTCGGTGTGCCCGGTTCGATCGGTGGTGCGGTTCGGATGAACGCCGGTGGGCACGGTGCCGAGATGGCCGGGAGTCTCGTCACGGTCACAACCTACGAACTCGGCGGCGCTGGGCTGCGGCAGCGCCCGGTCTCCGAGCTGGCGCTCGGCTACCGAACCTCGAACATCTCCAGTTTCGAAGTGGTGCTCTCGGTCGAACTCGAGTTGGTCAAGGGCGACCGTGAGGAGTCCGAAGCGAAGATCAGTGAGATTGTGCGGTGGCGACGCGCCAATCAGCCGGGCGGTCAGAATGCGGGCAGCGTCTTTGCGAACCCTGAGGGTGACTCGGCCGGCAGGCTCATCGACGCCACGGGTCTGAAGGGACTACGGATCGGCTCAGCGGAAGTGTCGACCAAACACGCCAACTTCATCCAGGCCGACCCTCACGGATCGGCCGACGATGTCTTCGCCCTCATCCGCGAAGTGCAGCGCCGAGTGCGAGAGAATCATGGCATCGTCCTTCGGCCAGAGAACGTGCTCGTCGGCTTCGACGTCGAACGCTTTGATCGAGAGGGTGGCTCGGCGTGACCGGAACTCCAACAACCACAAGAGTTCGGCGTAAGCCGGCGCCGATCAAGCGGCCCAAGAAGCCAGCCGCCGATCCGCGGATCGAGGCGCGAAGGCGCGACGTGGCTCGTCACGAGGGTCGGAAACGGCTGAAGCTGCTTGTTGCATTGTCAGGCATCACGCTGCTGTCGATCGGTGCGCTTGTCGCGTTGCAGAGCAGTTGGCTCGACATCGATGAGGTTGTTGTCGTCGGCGCCGTTCGAACCCCTGTCGACCAGGTGCGATCGGCTTCGGGCATTGTCATCGGAACACCGTTGGTCGACCTCGACTTGGTGGCCTCAGCCGAAGCGATCGAAGCCTTGCCGTGGGTTGCCACCGCTTCGGTCGGTCGAACATGGGACGGCACCGTCACCGCCGAGATCACCGAGCGAACTCCCGTCATCGCACTTGCGACCGCCGACGGCGGTTTCATGCTGATCGACAGCGCCGGCCGTCAGCTCGGCCCAATTGGACAGCGGCCAGACTGGGCGCACGTCATTGAGGGGCTCGAAGCCAGTGGCGTCGCCGGCCAGCCAGCGCCGACTGAAGTCCACGGCGTCATCCGCCTCATCAGCCTCCTCACTCCCGAACAGATGACCGGCATTTCGTCAGTCACCATCGACAACGGAAATCTGCATCTCGACCTTGCCGAGGGTGGCGTCGTCGACCTCGGCAACGACAGCGGCCTGGTCGACAAGCTCGTCAGCTACGACACAATTCGGGCCTCGGTTGATCTCCGTTGCCTGTTCCGAATCGACCTTCGCGTGCACACCGCTCCGGCCATTACTCGGCTCAGCGCGACAGGCGAAACAGGCCGAGCGTTGTCCGACATGGCTACTTGCATCTAGCCTCACGGCGCGACGCTTGCGTCATCTCGGCGGCGCGCGTCCCAACTGGAAAGAAAACTGGTTCAGAATGAGCACCCAGAATTACGTGGCGGTCATCAAGGTCGTCGGTGTCGGCGGCGGTGGTTGCAACGCAATCAATCGCATGATCGACGCTGGCCTCCGAGGCGTGGAATTCATCGCTGTCAACACGGACGCGCAAGCGTTGTTGATGAACGACGCTGAGACGAAGATACATATCGGTCGAGATCTCACCCGTGGCCTTGGCGCCGGTAGCGATCCCGAGATCGGTGAGCAGGCGGCAGAAGACCACCGCGATGAAATCGCAGCTGCCCTCGATGGGTCGGACATGGTGTTCATCACTGCGGGCGAGGGTGGCGGTACCGGTACCGGCGCCGCTCCCGTCATCGCCGAGATTGCGAAAGGTCAGGGCGCCCTCACGATTGCTGTGGTGACTCGTCCGTTCGGCTTCGAGGGTCGTCGCCGTGCGGCGCAAGCCGACAATGGCATCGATCGGCTCAAAGCCAAAGTCGACACCCAGATCGTCATTCCGAACGACCGACTGCTGTCGATCGCCGACGAGAAGACCACGATGGTCAATGCCTTCGGCATGGCCGACGAGATTCTTCTTTCCGGTGTCGCTGGCATCACTGACCTCATCACGACCCCTGGACTGATCAACACCGACTTCGCCGACGTTCGAATGATCATGCACAACGCCGGGTCCGCGCTGATGGGTATTGGCAAGGCATCGGGCGAAGGTCGAGCGCTGGCTGCGGCACGGGCGGCCATCGCCAGTCCTTTGCTCGAGTCCTCGATCGAGGGTGCTCGCGGCATCTTGTTGTCGATTGCAGGGTCAAGCGAACTTGGACTCTTCGAGGTCAACGAATCGGCTGAGATCATCCACGACGTGGCCCATCCGGATGCGAACATCATCTTTGGCACCGTGGTGGACGAGAACATGGACGACGAGATTCGCGTCACGGTCATCGCCGCCGGTTTCGACCGCTGGGATGAGGACGACGACGCGCCCGCCCTTTCGGATCCGCTCGGTGATCTTCTCGACGACGACCCAGGGCCCAGCGCCGCGGTCGACATCTTTGCAAACGACGATGATGACGATGACGGCTTCGACGTGCCGTCGTTCCTCAAGTAGCGGCGAGCGATCGCCGGGACGTATTGATGGAGGCCCGGCGATGAATCAGCATCAGTTCGACATCGACCGTGGCGTGGTGCACGTTCGTTTCACGGGTCGAGACCAGGGCAGCTTTGCCCTTGACGAGCCAGCAGACGTACTGGCGGCGCGGCGCCGTCGCGTACTCGGAGCTGACCCCGGCCGAACGTGGGTTGGGCTTCGCCAGGTCCACGGCACCGCTGTGTTCGATCCAACCGCTGGGTTCGATTCAGCGGCGGTCCCGATTCCAGAGGCAGATGCTGCCGTCACCTTCGATCCGACCTATGGCGTCTCGGTGCTCACTGCCGACTGTGCGCCGGTGGTGTTGGTTGGATCGAGCGGCGTCGCCGTCGTGCACGCCGGATGGCGCGGTGCATCCGCCGGAGTGATCGAGGCAGCTGCTGATCGCCTGCGTTCCGATGGTGCCGAGCCGGTCGCGACGCTGCTCGGGCCATGCATTCAGCCAGAGGCATACGAATTTGGGGCGAGTGAGCTCGAGTCGATCGTCGCTGTGTTCGGGTCCGAGATTGTCGGCAGGACGGTTGCCGGTACAGACGCCCTTGACCTCACACGCGTCATTCAGATCAGTTGTGAACGCGCTGGATGGCCCGTACCCAGCCGCCCCGAGTGCACAAGCGGCGCTGGCTACTACAGCCACCGGACCCGAGCCGACAAGGGTCGTCAGGCAACGGTTGCCTGGATCGAGGGAGACAACAGATGAGCATCGGAGACGACAGGCCGGCCGAGTCGAGCGCTAACACTGGCCTGCCAGATCTCGGAGCTCTCCGAGCTCGCCACCAGTTGCTGATCGAACGGATCGAGGGTGCCGGCGGCGACCCCGAACGGGTCGAGATCGTCGCCGTCACAAAGCGATTTCCGGTCGAAGCGGTCGAGTTGGCGGTCACTGCGGGATTTTGCTCAGTCGGCGAGAACTATGCCCAGGAGTTGATCGAGAAGGCTTCGTTGTTCGAGGAGCGCAAGGGGCCGGATGGTCCCGCGCCGAGATGGCACATGATCGGCGGTTTGCAACGCAACAAGATCAAGAAGCTGGTTGGGGTCGCACCGGTCTTGCAGACGATCGACCGCATCGAACTCGTTGCTGAAGTGGCCAAGCGGATGCCAGGGTCGACCGTGTTTGTCCAGGTCAACGCCTCGAATGAGTCGCAAAAGTCCGGATGTTCGGTTGCCGACACCGCCCGTCTCGTTGATGCGTGCCGAGAGGCCGAGCTCGATCTCGTTGGCCTCATGACGATTGGTCCGACCGACGGTTCGGATCCGACCGAGTCCTTCGTGGTGCTCCGCCAACTCGCTGACGATCAGGATCTAGCACAGTGTTCGATGGGAATGAGTGGCGATCTCGAAGCGGCGGTTGGTGCTGGCTCGACCATGATTCGGGTGGGTTCTGCTCTCTTCGGTCCGAGGCCGACTACGATTTGAAGATCTTGTGCCGGACGGATGGCTGAGACTGATTGGATCCTGATGTTCAAGAACGTGATGGTGGCGTTAGGCCTTGGGCCTGATGAAGAGTACGACGATCGCTACTTCGACGACGATGAAGTCGTTGACCTCAGCGAGCTCAATGGCGACGAGGTACCAGAGCGACCCGCACGTGAGCGTGCCGGCCCCGTTGCCAGGGCCGCAGCCGCCGCTGATCCTGGCACAACTCGATCAACAACAGGCACCGTCGGAGCCGTTCGCCCGATCCGCCCGGTGAGTCCAGATGTCGACGCGTCGTTCACCGTCCGCCCGATCACACGGACCGACGAGGAAGTGCCCGTCGTGACGCCACTTGTCGCATCGAAGCCGCGCATTCTTGCGCCCCAGTCGTTCGGCGATGCGAAGGTGCTCGCCGACGAGTTCAAGCGAAGCACGCCCGTGATCATGCAGCTCAGCGATGTCGACCGAGAGCTGGCCCGCCGGCTCATCGATTTCGCCAGTGGCGTTTGCTACTCACTCGGCGGTTCGATGGAGAAGATGGCGACCAACGTCTTCATGCTGCTTCCCAGGGGCACCGAGGTGTCGGCAGACGAGCGTCGTCGTATCGAAGAGCGCGGTTTCGACCGAGTGTGAACCTTCGGTTCACCCGGAGTTGCTCGCTTCGCTCTCAACGTCCCAGTGTGAGTGTGGCCTTCGGCCACCCCGAGTTGCTCGCTGTCGCTCTCAACGTCGCGTTGCGTTGAGATGAAGATCGCTTGCATGTGAGTGTGGCCTTTGGGCACACCCGCATAGAGATGAAGAATGCTTGAGTGAGCGTGTGGTGTTCCACCGCTGTTTGAGGGTCGGGCGGGCGAGTTTTGCGTTGACGGTCTGGCGGTTGGTGAGAGACCCGGCAAGAGTCGCTTGAGTCAGGGGATTGGAGCGGTAGTCTGCGGCCATGTCTGGTTCGAATGAAAAGCTCCGCGTCCTGCGCCGGATCCCAGAGATCCGCTTTGACGAGGAGTTGCGGGGTTACAGCAAGCATCAGGTCGATCGCGTGCTCGAGAATCTTGCGCCGCTCGCCGACGAAGTCGACGTGCTGGTCGATCGCCTCGGCGAGGCCGAGCGACGCGCTGCGGCGGCCGAAGCGAGGGTCATGGAGGGCGGTGGTCCCGCACCGACTCAGCTCCCCGCTCCGGAGCCCGTTGCCCCCGTCCTCACACCCGTTGTTGCCGAGAATTTCGACGAGACGCTGAGCAAGACGCTTGTCTTGGCACAGCGGACCGCCGATGCCACCGTGCTCGAAGCCACCGAGAACGCTGCCCGTATCAACGCCGAGGCCCAGGCAGAAGCAGCAGCGACTCGCGAGGCGGTCGAACAGGAAGCTGCATCGATGCGGTCCGCAGCTGCTGACGAGCGTGCCACATCGGTCGACCAAGCGAATCGTGAAGTCGCAGCGATGATCGACGCCGCCCGAACCACCATCGACACCAAGGTCGCCGAAGCCGAAGCCGAATTGGCGGCCAGCCACGTGGCGACGCGCGATGACCTCATCGAGCAGATCGGGACGCTCCAACGAGGACGCGATGCGCTCGCTCTCGACGTCGAGCACTTCGAAGGTCACCTGTCGTCACGCCGCGAGGTCATTCGTGCAGCTCTCGCCGAACTGTCAGAAGTGGTCGAGGATCCCGAACGGTTGCGCACCGTGATGCCGCCGACGCCTGTTGCCGACTTGCCGGACATGACCGCCACTGGTCCGACTCATATCGATGTTGCTTCGCTCGACACCCTGGCGACCGCGGTCACCGCCGATGCGGAGGCGCAGGGAGTGCTGTCTCCTGACCTCAGGCCGTCACGAGAGCTGGACGGCGGTGAGTGGGCTGAGGACGGCAACACGTGGGCCGATGAAGACGGAATGCCAGCAATCCACGAATCGGATGAGACAGACATCGAGGACGCTGTCCCGGCAGACGAGCGGCGCATCGACGAAGCGCTCTCATTGGGGCTTCTTGTCGATCCGGTTCCTGACGAGGATGATTCCGGTGCAGGGTTCGTTGACGTCGAGCCAATCGCCCTCGACGGTGATCATGTACTCGGTGGCGATGTCGGCGAGCCAACGCAGGCGGTTCCCATCGTCCAGCGACCCGAGGACGCCGAGGAGGCGACCAGCGACCCGTTCCTGGACGAGCTTCGCCGTGCGACCTCCGAGGATGACGACGATGAAGCGCTCAGCAAGTTTCTGAACGATGCAGAGGGCGACGACGATGACAAAGGTGGATGGTTCGGTCGCCGGAAGTAGCCGGCACTGCGGCCTGAGCTAGTTGCCCGCCTTCACCAAAGTGATGGTCATGGGGCTGCCGTCGAGAGTCACCTCGGCCGAGAACGATGCGGGCCCCGGCGTATCGGGGTTGATCGAGATGTCCGTGGCGAGGACGGCACCCGCAATCATGTTGGTGTGCGAGGCAAGCGACGCTGCAGTGTCGTCTGACACGGTCAACGCCAGATCGATTCGGTCGACGACATCAAGTTCGGCGTCCTTGCGGGCCTGTTGGATCAAGCGAATCGCGTCTCGGGCGAGTCCCTCAGCGGCGAGCTCAGCGGTGACGTCGGTATCGATGGACACCAAGGCGTCGTTGCCCGGCAACGGCGCCGCAGCGACGCCCTCAATCGGATCGAGTTTCAGTGAGAACTCAGCCGCCTCGAGCGTGTGCCCAGCAACGGTGACCGTTCCGTCGTCATTGGCGGTCCAGTCGCCGGACTTGGCGGCCTTGATCACGGTCTGCACGTCTTTGCCCAGCTTCGGGCCCAACACCCGACCATCTGGCTGAAGGCGGAACGTGCCGAACTGACTGACGTCGTCGGAGAAAAGAATCTCCTTCACGTTGATCTCGTCAGCGAGCAGATCGACGAACGGTGCGATTGACGAGGCTCCTTCACCGGCGACGGTGGCGGAGGCCAGCGGCAGGCGTACCCGGAGTCCACGATCCTCGCGTAGTGACAACGCCGCCGAGGCCGCATCACGAAGCCGGTCCATGGCTGACACAAGATCTGTGTCGACGCCGAGCTCGGACGAAGCCGGCCATTCCTGCAGGTGAACCGACGATGGAGCGGTGCCATTGGGCGTGAGGCCGGCCCAGATCTCCTCGGAGATCATCGGCAGGTACGGGGCGATGACTCGGGTGAGAGCGTGCAGCACGGTGTAGAGCGTGTCGATGGCAGCCTCGGTGTCGGCCGTCTCGGTCTCGGTCCCCCAGAAGCGATCGCGTGAACGGCGGATGTACCAGTTGTTGAGGGCATCGAGGAAGTTCTGGATCGCGACCGAGCCACCTGCGAGGTCGTAGGCGTCGAGACGCTCGGTGGCTTCGTCGACGAGCTCGCCGGTCTTGGCCAGAATGTATTGGTCGAGCACGTTGTCCGAATCGGTCCGCAGCTGTGCGGTGTGCCCGCTGGCGTTCGCATAGAGCACAAAGAAGGAGTACGCGTTCCACAGCGGGAGGAGAACCTGGCGGGTCACCTCGTCGATTGCCTGATCGCTGATTCGGGCGTCGCCGCCACGCACGATGTTGCTCGACATGAAATACCAGCGCAGAGCGTCGGCTCCCTGTTTGTCGAAAACCTCGTTCGGTTCGGTGTAGTTCCGCAACTTCTTTGACAGCTTGGCGCCGTCCTCGGCCAACAGGACCCCATGGCAGATCACGTTCTGGAACGCTGGACGATCGAAGAGCGCCCCGGCCAGCACATGCAAGGTGTAGAACCAACCTCGTGTCTGGTTGATGTACTCGACGATGAAGTCAGCCGGAAAATGGTCCTCGAACCACTCGGCGTTCTCGAACGGGTAGTGGACCTGAGCGAATGGCATCGACCCACTCTCGAACCAGCAGTCGAGTACTTCCTCGACCCGACGCATGGTGGACTGGCCGGTTGGGTCGTCAGGATTCGGCCGAGTGAGGTCGTCGATGTATGGGCGGTGGAGGTCGTCGGGCCGCACGCCGAAGTCGGCCTCGAGTTGATCGAGGCTGCCATAGACGTCGATACGTGGATAGTCGGGGTTGTCGCTCTTCCAGACAGGGATCGGGGATCCCCAGAAGCGGTTCCGGCTGATCGACCAATCGCGGGCCCCTGCGAGCCACTGGCCGAACCGGCCCTGTTGGACGTGGTCTGGCACCCAGTTGATGTCGTTGTTGAGCTCGATCAGACGATCGCGGATCGCTGTGACCTCGACATACCACGACGAGATGGCCTTGTAGATCACCGGGGTGTCGGTGCGCCAGCAGTGCGGGTAGTTGTGTTCGTAGGTGTCGTGGCGGACAATTCGACCAGCCTCTTTGAGGTGGCGGATGATCAGCGGGTTCGCCTCGAACACGTTGATGCCGAGCCACTCGGTTACGGGTTCGGTGAACTTGCCCTGATCATCGACGGGAACGGCGTTGGCGATCTCGATGCCGTTTGCTTCGCAGACCGCCTGGTCGTCTTCGCCGAAGCCAGGGGCCATGTGGACGATGCCAGTGCCTTCGGACGTGTCGACGAATTCGGCCGAAAGCACTCGGAATGCGGGGGAGGGATCGCTCGGCTCGGCTCGTTCGGCGAAGTACGGAAGGAGCGGGGTGTAGGTGCGGTCGACGAGCTCGGAACCCTTCACCGTGGCTACGACCTCAGCGGCAGAGCCCAGTTGGGCCCGGTAGTTCTCGATGACATCGGCACCGATGACGACGTGACTGCCGTTGAGTTCGTCGGCACCGTCGGTGACGTGGAGCACGGCGTAGTTGATGTCGGGGCCGACGGCGAGCGCGAGGTTGCTCGGCAGGGTCCAGGGGGTGGTGGTCCATGCGAGGATCTTCAGGCCGGGGCCGGCGGGGTCCGATGCGGCTGGCGCGAGGTCGAACGACACCGTGACCGCAGGATCTTGGCGAGGTCGAGTGGCGTCGTCGAGACGAATCTCGAAGTTGGACAGCGGGGTCTCGGCGCCCCACGAGTACGGCATGACCCGGTAGGCCTCGTAGACGAGGCCCTTCTCGTGCAGCTGTTTGAACGCCCACATGACTGACTCCATGTAGGAGGCATCCATGGTCTTGTAGTTCTTGTCGAAGTCAACCCACCGACCCTGGCGATCGACGGTGCTTTCCCAGTCGCTGGTGTAGCGCATCACCGAGGTGCGGCACTGGTCGTTGAACTTGTCGATGCCGTAGTCGATGATTGCGGCACGCCCGGTGACGCCCAACTGCTTCTCGGTCTCCATCTCGGCAGGCAGGCCATGACAGTCCCAGCCGAAGCGACGCTCGACCCGCTTGCCTCGCATCGTCTGGTAGCGAGGAACGAGGTCCTTGACGTAGCCGGTCAACAGGTGTCCATGATGCGGGAGGCCGTTGGCGAAGGGCGGCCCGTCGTAGAAGACGAACTCGTCATCGGCGGGCCGCTCGTCGATCGAAGCCTGAAATGATCCCTCC
>RCMY010000634.1_pt1 | contig 33184 bp, 29 predicted proteins | sample 2041341 | NCBI WGS metagenome assembly RCMY01 (sample SAMN09708234, study PRJNA481090) | Marine sediment metagenome, whole genome shotgun sequencing project. | reverse complement strand
GGATACCACGAGAGTGTGATGCGAATTCCCGCCGCCAGATCACTATTAGTGTCAAAATTGCACCAGCCATCAACAGCAGGGGACCGCCCAGCCAACACATGCTGGCCAGCGCGAAGTAGACGGCGCGCAGGCCACGGTTGAAGCTGCGCGCGGCGGTGATGTTGAGTTCCGCCGCTTTGCCGGCCAAGACCGGCGCTTGAGGATCTGTGGCATCATTGGGCACGGCGGCCATAATCACCGAGCAATAGCCAAACAGCCGGTTGGCCCATACAAACTTGAGAAATGCGTTGGCCAGAAAGAACGCAACCAACAGCAGCTTGATCTCCCAAACGATGGGGGGATGGGACAGCAAGGTGATGTCTTCGGCGACGCCCACCAGATTGTCGGAGTTGCCGATCAGCGCCAAAATGCCACCGATGGCGATCATGCTGGTGGAGGCAAAGAAAGATGTACCCTGGCGCAGGGTGGCAACCGTGTGGGCATCAAATATGCGAGGCTCGCGGGTGATCATCTGGCGCATCCATTCACGGCGGTAATCCGCCATGATGCGCGAAACGGAGGGTGCGTTCGCGGAAGGATGCTCGACCCGCCAGCCGATCAGCAGCCAAAGGGCAAACAGCGTGAAGACCGCAGTGAAATCCAGCGGCGTAAAGAGGGCAAGGCGATCAATCCAGTTCATGGTATGCTCATAGGGTGGTGAGATGGTTCTTGCCAGACCGTAAAATTGGTAATATTAGTTTACCAAATATGGAATGAGGGTGCTGCCATGGAAATGCCAATACCGGACGCAACTGTGATTGCCCGCAAGGGGCGTGTTGTGGCGCGCTTGTTGGAGGTGTTGCCCACCGATGCTGTGATCCATGATGAACGTGAAACGCGCGCTTATGAGTGTGATGCGCTGACGGCCTATCGCTGTCCGCCGATGGTGGCGGTGTTGCCGTCTTCAACGGCTGAGGTGTCGGATGTTTTACGGATTTGTCATCAGGAGGGCGTGCCGGTGGTGCCGCGCGGATCTGGCACGTCTTTGGCTGGTGGGGCATTGCCGACGGCGGATTGTGTGATCCTTGGCGTGGCGCGGATGAACGATGTGATCGAGACGGATTACGACAACCGGCTCATCCGGGTACAGACCGGGCGCACCAACCTGAGCGTGACTGGGGCTGTTGAGGCGGACGGGTTTTTCTATGCGCCGGATCCGTCTTCGCAACTGGCTTGCGCCATTGCCGGCAACATCGCGATGAATTCGGGAGGGGCACATTGTTTGAAGTACGGGGTGACCACCAACAATCTTTTGGGCGTGACCATGGTGATGATGGACGGCGAGGTGGTCGAGATTGGTGGCGGGCATATGGATGCAGGTGGACTGGACCTGCTGGGGCTGATCTGTGGGTCGGAAGGGCAATTGGGGGTGGTGACGGAAGCGACGTTGCGGATATTGCCGAAACCCGAGGGCGCGCGGCCTGTGTTGATCGGGTTTGATGACAACGAGGTCGCGGGGGCCTGTGTGTCAGACATCATCAAGGCAGGGGTTTTACCGGTGGCGATCGAGTTTATGGACCGGCCCTGCATCGAGGCGACGGAGGCGTTTGCACATGCGGGTTATCCGATGTGCGAGGCGCTGTTGATTGTCGAGGTTGAAGGGTCGGACGCGGAGATTGATCACCAGTTGGGGCTGATCATGGAGATTGCGCGACGGCACAATCCGGTGGAGTTGCGCGAGAGCAAGTCGGCGGAAGAAAGCGCCAAGATTTGGTTGGGGCGCAAGTCAGCGTTTGGCGCGATGGGGCAGATCAACGATTACATGTGTCTGGACGGGACCATTCCGGTGTCCTCGTTGCCGATGGTGTTGCGGCGGATTGGCGAGATGTCGGAGCAGTTCGGGTTGAAGGTTGGCAATGTGTTTCATGCGGGGGACGGGAACATGCATCCGCTGATCCTGTTTGATGCGAACAAGCCCGGTGATTTGGAACTGTGTGAAGAATTCGGGGCGGAGATTTTGAAGCTTTGTGTCGAAGTTGGGGGATGTTTGACGGGTGAGCATGGTGTGGGGATCGAGAAGCGCGATTTGATGCATGTGCAATATGCGGCTGCTGATCTGGAAGCGCAGATGATAGTGAAGGATGTGTTTGATCCGGCGTGGTTGTTGAACCCTGCCAAGGTGTTTCCGTTAGACGCGTCTGATGCACGGCGGTCTTTGGCCGTAGCGGCTGAGTAGGATCACCGGGATGGGACCCGGCGACCTATCGGGGGCTCTGCCCCCAAACCCTCGGAATATATAGGACCAAAAAGAGATATGAAGATCGAGAGCGAAGAGCATCTGGCGGGCGTGGTGGCAGGGGCAAGCGGGCCATTGTCGGTGCGTGGTGGCAATACGCGCGGGATGGCGCGGGATGGTGAGGTGCTTTCAGTGGCGGGGTTGAGCAGGATCACGCTTTATGAACCCGGAGCGCTGACCATGGTGGCGCAGGCGGGGACTCCGGTTGCGCTGATCGAGAAGGCGCTGGCGAAGGAGAACCAGCGGTTGGCGTTTGAGCCGATGGATCACCGCGGGTTGGTCGGGTCCAAGGGCAAGCCAACCATTGGCGCGGTGTTTGCCGCAAACGTCAGCGGGCCGCGCCGTGTGGCAGTGGGCGCGGCGCGCGATTTCCTGTTGGGGGTGCGGTTTGTCGATGGGCAGGGCAGTATCATCAAGAACGGCGGACGGGTGATGAAGAACGTCACCGGCTATGATCTGGTTAAGCTGATGGCCGGGTCATTCGGGACGCTGGGTGTGTTGAGCGAGGTGTCGTTCAAGGTGCTGCCCTGTCCGCAGACGCAGGGGTCGTTGGTGTTGCAGGGCCTTGATGATGCGCGGGCTGTTGTAGCGATGAGCCGCGCGATGGGAAGTCCGTTTGAAGTAAGTGGAGCGGCGCATGATCCGGCAACATTGCAGACTGTGTTGCGGGTTGAAGGGTTTGAGAAAAGCGTTTCTTACCGGATTGAACAGTTGCATGCGGTCCTTGGGCGCGCGGGCGCGGATATGTCGGTGCTGGACGCCGCGGCATCAAAGGAATTCTGGGGTGCGCAACGGGATGTTGCGGCGTTTCAGGGCGCATCGGGGGATGTTTGGCGGGTGTCTTGTAAACCTTCGGAGGCGGCGATGTTGGCGCAGAAGGCGGGTGCTATGGCGCATGTATTTGACTGGGCGGGCGGGCTGATCTGGCTGCGCATGTCGGAGGGGTGTGATCTTCGGGGGCGCTTGGGCGTTTTTGATGGTCACGCAACGCTTGTCAGGGCCGACGCCCAGACGCGAACGCGGTTGGGTGTGTTTCATCCTGAGGCAGCGGGTGTGGCAAAGCTGACTGCTGGACTGCGGGCGCGGTTTGATCCCAAGGGGATATTTAACGCAGGCTTGATGGATGCTGTTTCATGATCCTTGCCGCGCTTTTTGTGGTGTTTTTCCTTGGTGGGCCGTTGGCGTTTCGCGGGCTGACGCGCGGCAAACCACAGCGTCGCGCACAGCGGGTGCTGGGCGTCGGTACGGCGATCTGTGCGGCGGCGGGGTTGGCGTTGCGCTATGGATTTCCTGATCTTTGGGGGCGTCATGTGGTGCTGACGGTGATTGGTGTGGCGCTGATCTGGTTTGCCTGGATCGGGGTGCTGGCGTATGGCGCACAGGCGATGAGGCAGGCGGATAATGGGCTGCGCATGCGGCGCTGGACCGGGATTCTCGGTGCGGCGGGCACGACAATGCCTTGGTTTGGTCTGGCCTCGGCCAATCTTCTTCACGGATAGGGTTTTTTATGCAGACGACATTTACCGATGCGCAGTTAAGTGACCCGGCAATCGCACGCAGCAACGAGATTTTACGTTCTTGTGTGCATTGCGGATTTTGCACGGCGACATGTCCGACCTATCAGATATTGGGTGATGAATTGGATAGCCCGCGCGGGCGGATTTATCTGATCAAAGATATGCTGGAAAACAACCGCGAGCCGGATGAGAAAACGGTCAAGCATATTGATCGCTGTCTGTCCTGTCTGGCTTGCATGACCACCTGTCCGTCTGGTGTGCATTACATGCATCTGGTCGATCATGCGCGGGACTATATTGAGCAGCGGTATAAACGGCCGTTCACGGATCGGGCGTTAAGATGGGTGTTGGCGCGGATATTGCCGTATCCGATGCGGTTCAGGGTGGCGCTTTTGGGGGCCAAAATCGGGCGGCCCTTTGCGCGGTTTATGCCGGATGCGCGGCTGCGGGCGATGTTGGAGATGGCGCCGAAGGTTATCCCTGCGGTCAGCCGCAATGATGATCCGCAGACGTTTGTGGCGCAGGTGGCGCGACGCAAGCGGGTGGCGCTGATGACGGGCTGTGCGCAAAAAGCGCTGAATACAGATATCAATGACGCGACAATTCGACTGCTGACACGGTTGGGGTGTGACGTTGTTGTGGCGGAAGGTGCGGGATGTTGTGGGGCGTTGACGCACCATATGGGCAAGACTTCAGAGAGCCATATGACGGCGGCAAAGAATATTCGCGCGTGGTGCGCGGAGATGGACGGTGAAGGGCTTGATGCGATTGTGATCAATACGTCGGGCTGTGGCACCACGGTCAAGGATTACGGGCATATGTTTCGCAATGAGCCGCTTGCGGCGGATGCGGCGCGGGTGTCGGCGATTGCCAAGGATGTGTCGGAGGTTTTGATTGATTTGGGTCGAGACGCGCCAGAGGTGACCTCCGTTGTGCCGGAGGGCATGGTTGTGGCCTATCACGCGGCCTGTTCTTTGCAGCATGGCCAGCAGATCAAGACCTTTCCCAAGGACTTGCTGAAAGCAGCGGGGTTTACGGTTGTGGAGCCCGCGGATGCGCATCTGTGTTGTGGGTCAGCAGGGACGTATAACCTGATGCAGCCCGAGATTTCAGGGCAGCTTCGGACGCGCAAGGTGCGCACGTTAGAGGCCAAGAAACCGGATGTCATTGCGGCAGGCAATATCGGATGTATGATGCAAATCGGGTCGGCGACATCGGTGCCGATTGTGCATACGGTTGAATTGCTGGATTGGGCGTCAGGCGGGCCAAAACCACCGGCGTTGAATGGCGAAAACCAGCCGAAGGATGACATCCCACGGTTGCGTTAACACATTTGCCCTAATTTTGCCGCAAGTCGTCGGTATCTGCTGAACCTCAGACAAAACGGGGGTATTCTGTGCGGCGCTGGATGGCATTTTCACTTATCGCAATGGTCATGACGTCGGCGGCTTTTGCTCAGGATGCGCGGCTCAAACGGCTTGATTCCGGCGTTGATGCCCATGCCTGGGAGGCCGTAGGGCGCCTTGATATTGGCGGCTCCGGATTTTGTACCGGTGCGCTGATTGCTCCACGTTTGGTGCTGACGGCGGCGCATTGTCTTTATGATCGCGAAACAAAACAGCGGATTGATCACGGTAACGTGCAGTTTCTGGCCGGTTGGCGAAATGGGCGTGCAGGGGCGTATCGCAATATCCGGCGCGCGGTTGTCCATCCTGATTTCATCTACGATGGTGATGTTTCGTCGGATCGGGTGCGCAATGATCTGGCTTTGCTGGAATTGCAGCGGCCCATTCGCAATACAACAATCAAGCCATTCGGAACCGCAGCGCGGCCCCGTCCGGGGGATTCTGTCGGTGTGGTAAGCTATGCCAAGGACCGGTCAGAGGCCCCGTCGTTGCAGGAAGTCTGCAAGGTGTTGGCGCAACAGGAAGGCGTGTTGGTCACCTCCTGTTCAGTCGATTTTGGATCAAGTGGGGCGCCGATTTTCAGCTTTGTTGATGGCGAGGCGCATATTGTCTCGGTGGTTTCTGCCAAGGCGGAAGTAGACGGACAACGGGTGTCGCTTGGGACATCACTGGGGGGGACTTTGGCGGTTTTGCAGGCCGAATTGGTTGCTGGCAAAGGTGTGTTTCAGAATGATGCACCGCGCCGCAAGCGGGTGCTGGTGGGTCAGGGCAACGCGAACACCGGCGCGAAGTTTGTGAAGCCATGAATGTGTTTTTGAAGATATGCGGGTTGATGCTTGTCCTTGGACTTGGTGCGGGTGCGGCGGATGCGCAATCAACAAAGTTGCGCGCACTTGATACGCGCAATGATGCATTGGCGTGGCAATCTGTTGGCCGGTTGGACATGAAAAACGGCGGTTATTGCACCGGTACGCTGATTGCGCCTGATCTGGTATTGACGGCAGCGCATTGTGTCTATGATCGCGGTGGCAAGATGGTGGCCCCCGAAAACATTAAATTCAAAGCCGGATTGACCCACGGCGAGGCGGCGGCGCAACGCGTTGTTGCGCAGATTGAAGCACACAATGGCTATGTTGCAAACCGCAAGCACGACATGCGCAATGTGCGTCATGATGTTGCCTTGGTAAGGCTGGAAAAACCGATCCCGACCCATGAACTTGACCCGTTTGCGGTGCATAAGGGCAATGTGCCGGATGGTCCGGTAAGCGTGGTTTCTTATGGTCAGGGGCGCTCGGATCAGCTTTCGCGGCAGAACCAATGTCAGGTCTTGGGACAACAGGACAGAATTGTGGCGCTTGATTGCGACGTGACGTTTGGGTCAAGTGGTGCGCCGGTGTTTACGCATCTTAACGGGCGCGGGCGGATTGCCTCGATCATTTCCGGCGGCGGCACGTATGGTGGCAAAAAAGTGGCCTATGGCATGGCGCTGCCTGCGCTGGTGTCGGACCTGAAACGCCAGATGCGGGCCAATGCGCATCTTCCCCAAGCATCGGTTCGCCGTTTGACGGTGGGTGGCAACAAATCATCCACGGGCGCAAAATTTGTGACAGCCAACGGGTCTTGAAACCGTAAATCATCCTACCCACATGAGTGTGGTCGAGGTGCCTAGACAGGGCCTTGGCAAGAAGAAATCAGGGTCTGTCCAATGATGGAAGGCCCGGAATTTTGATCGCTCATAAATGAGGATGAACACATGCGTAGTTTTGATTTTGCACCGCTTTACCGATCCAGCGTCGGTTTCGACCAGATCGCCAATATGATGGACCGTGTCCAAAGCAGCGATGGTGCGAGCCCAAGTTATCCCCCTTACAACATCGAAAAGCTGGAAGATGATGCGTATCGCATTTCCATTGCGGTTGCCGGATTCTCGGACGCGGACCTGTCGGTTGAAGTGCGCGACAAGGGATTGATCGTGTCCGCGCGCAAGGCCGATGAGGATGCCGGTAAATCCTATCTGCATCGCGGCATTGCCACCCGTGCGTTCGAGCGCCGCTTCCATCTGGCCGATCACGTTCAGGTCACCGGAGCGACCCATGTTGATGGCATGTTGCACATCGAGTTGGAGCGTCAGGTGCCCGAAGCATTGAAGCCACGCCAGATCAGGATCGCATCGGATGTGCGCGCGATTGAGAAAGATGTGGTGGATGCGAAATCCGTCAACTAAGGCGATCCGTCGTTTTGAACGGATGGACCTGAAGGCGGTAGTTGAGGTCTGATTTTTCTCCCCCGAAACAGACCTTGGAAGGTCCGGTGTTATGCACCGGACCTTTTTCGTTGTGTCATTCGAAATGTGAAAAGGCGCAGCGGGCAATTCACTGGTTCCGCCGCATTTCCTTAGTTCTGCGAAAGACTTTGAGCCAAGCGCATCAGCTGGATGGCCTCGGCGCGGTAGCCGTAGGCGTCTTTGCCTTTGGTCCGGTTGGCCAGCTTGATGGCATCGGCGTAGGACCAATCACCTGTGTAGGTGTCGCCGCGCAGGAGTTGTCCGAAGCCCGCGATGGCGGCGGCGAAGGACGGTTCATTTGCGTTCGTGGTGGTGATTGGCGCTTCGATCAACTGGCTGGTGGTGGCACCGGGTGCTTTGTAACGCAGGCGCAGGAAGGCGAGTTCATCACTGTCGCTTTTTGTGCTGTCGGCGACGCCGTAGCGCAACGGATCATTGAGCGCGGCGGGGGAGCCTTTGGGTGTGACTTCATAGATCGCGGTGACTTGGTGGCCTGCACCGATGTCACCTGCGTCCACTTTGTCATTGTTGAAATCCTCGCGGCGCAGGGCGCGGGTCTCATAGCCGATCAGTCGATATTCCGAGACGGTGGCAGGGTTGAATTCGACCTGGATTTTCACGTCGTCCGCAATGGGGAAGAGCGCGCCGGTGAGTTGGTCGACCAGCACTTTTTGCGCTTCAGTGAGCGTGTCGATGTAAGCGGCTTGGCCGTTACCGTTTTGAGCGAGGGCCTGCATCGTGGCATCATCAAGGTTGCCACGGCCAAAGCCCAAGACGCTGAGATAGGTGCCGGTTTCGCGCTTGTCGGCGATGTAGTTCTTGAGCTGTTCGGGGTCGTTCAGGCCGACGTTGAAATCACCGTCAGTGGCAAGGATCACGCGGTTCACATCGCCGTCTTCTGCCATGGCGGCAGCAGTGGCGTAGGCCTGTTGCAGACCCGCCTGACCAGCCGTTGAACCACCAGCGTGGAGGTTTTCAAGCGCGTTCAGGATGGCAGTTCGCTCGGAGGCAGGCGTGGGGGCGAGGACCTCGCCAGCCGACCCCGCATACGTGACAATGGCGATCTGGTCTTCGGGGCGCAGTTGGGCCAGCATCAAACGGAAGCTTTGCTTGAGGAGCGGCAGTTTGTTGGCGTCTTCCATAGAACCGGAGGTGTCGATCAGGAACACGAGGTTAAGCGGTGGACGCTCCGAGATGTCAGGCAACACGCCTTGGATACCGATCTGGACCAGTTGGGTATCTGGGTTCCATGGGGTTTGCGAGATCGAGACGGTTGGGGTGAAGGCGGCGTCACCTTGGGGGGCAGTGTAGTCATAGGGGAAATAGTTGATCATTTCCTCGACACGCACGGCGTCTTTGGGCGGCAGTTGGCCTTGGGTCAGAAAGTTGCGGATCACCGAGTAGGAAGCGGTGTCCACGTCGATGGAGAAGGTGGAAACAGGCGTTTCGGTGGTGATGTGGACGGGATTTGGGTCCTCATTGGCGAAGGTTTCGGTATTGGGTTCGGGAGCGATCCGTGAACGCTCGGCGAGCCTGCCAACCGGGGCCGGAGCGGAAAGCACGATGCCTGAGTTGGGTGCGGCGGCACCTGAGACGCTCTCGGCGGCCATGTCCATTTCGACCATGGGGGCTGGTTCTTCGGCGGCTATTGGTTCAGCCGATGCAACTTTGCTGCTGGCCACGGCCACGGGTTCTTGGGGTAACACGGCAGGGGCGAAGGGAGCATCGGCCGTCTTGGGGAACAGGCTGTCGCCAAGCGGGCTTAGCACAACAAGGCCCACGGCAACGATGGCGGTAGTGGCGGTGAGGCCGGCGCGGGAGGTGAGGGAATTCAGCATGATTTTAACTCCTGAGATAAGGCCCTTTTTCGGGCGATCAGAAGTAAGACGGCTGTCACCCCGCGATCCTTGGAGGTCAGCGAAGTTTTTTTGTGCCAGCGCGATGTTTTCTGCTTTGTGCGCGGCGTTGGGGCGCGGTGTGGCGGTGTTCATCAGGGATTTGAGATCATCGAGGTCGTCGCTCATTGCGTTTCCTCCTGTCGCTGTGTGGCGAGGTGTTTCTTGGCTTGGGAAATGCGCCAGCTGATGGTGCCTTCGGAGACGTTAAGGATATCTCCGGCGTCGCGGTGGGTGACATCATCGAGGATCAGGGCAAGGGTGTCGCGCAGATCGTCCGGTAGGGAGCGCATGGCGGTTGTGAGCCAATCGAGCGACTCGACGGTTTCGGTGTCAGCGGCGCGGCGGTTGAGTTCCCAATCGCCCCATCCGCTGGCGGCCTTTGCGTGGGTTGCAGCGCGGCGGCGGCGGTCATGGGCGGCGTTGACGCAGAGGCGGTAGGCCCATGTGGTGAAGCTGGCCTCACCCCGGTAACTGCGCAGTTTCGCGGGCAGGGCGGCGCAGATGTCTTGGGTGAGGTCTTCGGCCTCGGCTTGTGATCCGGTGAGCCGAAAACACAGGCGGAACAGACGGTCGTACTGACGCTCGATAAGCGTGGCAAAGGCGCCTGCATCGCCTCCTGCGGCCGCAAGGGCCAGAGTATTGTCGTCGGTTTTCATCAGCATCACCAAAGTATGACGCGCGCGATTGGTCAATCCTTGGCGCGGTGGTGAAATAATATATCGGATCAGCCTGGCAAGGCTTTAGCGTTATAGAGTACGGGGCCAGACCCATGACCGTTGCATAATGATCAGCAACAACACAACCTCGACCCCGCTGCCGAACATGTAATACCACCACTCGCCAACAGCACTGCCGACAATTGTCACCGCATAAAGACCCGCAAGTGTGAAATTTGCGATCCGGTTCCACCGCTGCGAAAGCACAAGGCTGAGAAAGATCATGAGCGCCGGTATCGTGACGTAGAGCGTGGTGAAGAACAAAAAGCCCTCGGCCACGTCGAAAATGTGAACTTTGCCTGCGTCCAGCCCTGTGCGCACATCCGGGCGATAGAGCGAGAAGAGATCAACATATGCAAAGATCATAAGGACGGTTATCCACAGAGCGGATATCTGGAGCCTTACGTCGATGGCGGGCATTGGGGTGGATTTATCGGTCATTGAATTGCCTTGCCGGTATGGAAACGAATTGATGGGCGAACTTGACCCTATTTACAAAAAGAGTCGGGCGACAATTGCTTGCCGCCCGACTTTTGAAGTCAACAGGTTTTGCCTGCTTACACGCTCATGCAGATGTATTTCATTTCCAGATAGTCTTCGATGCCGTGGTGCGAACCTTCGCGACCCAAGCCGGATTGTTTTACGCCGCCAAAGGGGGCGACTTCGGTTGAGATGATGCCTGTGTTGACGCCGACGATGCCGTACTCAAGGGCTTCGGCGACCTTGTACACGCGGCTCAGGTCTTTGGCGTAGAAGTAGGATGCGAGGCCAAAGATGGTGTCGTTGGCCATGGCGATCACTTCGTCTTCGTCGTCGAACTTGAACAGCGGCGCGAAGGGGCCAAAGGTTTCATCTTGGGCAACCAGCATGTTTTGGGTCACGCCGGTGACGATGGTGGGGGGCAGGAAGTTACCGTCCATCGCGCCGTTGCCGCCGAGGATCACAGTCGCGCCCTTGGCGATAGCGTCATCAATGTGTTCTTTGACCTTTTCACCAGCAGCAGGGTTGATTAGCGGGCCAAGGTCGACGCCGTCTTCAAAGCCATCACCGATTTTCATCTGTTCAACGCGGGCTTTCAAACGTGCGGCGAAATCGTCATAGACGCCTGCTTGGACATAGATGCGGTTGGCGCAGACGCAGGTTTGGCCGTTGTTGCGGAACTTGCACAGGATCGCGCCCTCAACAGCGGCGTCAAGATCTGCATCGTCAAACACGATGAACGGCGCGTTGCCGCCCAGCTCCATGGAGCATTTCATCACTTGATCAGCGGCTTGTTTCAACAGGATGCGACCGACTTCGGTGGAGCCTGTGAAAGTCAGTTTGCGCACGGCGGGGTTTTCGCAAAATTCCTTGCCCACGGCGGAGGAAGATTTCGACGGAACCACGTTGAACACGCCAGCTGGGATGCCCGCACGTTCGGCCAACACACCCATGACGATGGCGGACAAAGGTGTTTCAGCGGCAGGGCGGGCGACAAACGCGCAACCTGCGGCGAGGGCCGGAGCGGCCTTGCGGGTGATCATCGCGTTGGGGAAGTTCCACGGAGTGATCGAGGCGGCGACGCCGATGGGTTGTTTGATCACGGTGATACGCTTGTCGCGCTGGTGGCCGGGAATGGTCTCGCCGTAAATACGCTTGGCCTCTTCACCGAAGAATTCGATGAAAGACGCGCCGTAGGCAATCTCGCCTTTGGCTTCGGCCAGTGGTTTGCCCTGTTCAGCGGTCAGGATCACGCCAAGGTCATGCTGGTTTGCCATCATCAGGTCGAACCATTTGCGCATCACGCCTGCGCGCTCCTTGCCGGTCCATTTGGCCCATTCTTTTTGGGCGGCTTCGGCTTGGGCAATTGCGCCCGCGACCTGTGCGCGGCTGAGGTTGGCGACTTTTGCGATCACGTCACCGCGTGCGGGGTTTGTGACATCGAAGGTGCCATCATCGCCGTCGGTCCACTTGCCACCGATATAAGCACGGGTTTCCAACAGGGTTGGGTCGTTGAGAAGGGATTTCAGATCAGTTGCATTGGTCATTTTAAGTCTCTCCACGTTTCATTTGGGACTCCCAAAGCAACTCTGGCTATGATTGTCCAGTTCCCTTTAGGATCAGGGTCGAAACGCTCACGTAATATGCGTATTGCAGGAATGGAGTGGGGATTGAGACTTCAAGCAGGCGCAGTAACGGCGATGGGCCGCAACGTGGTGCTTTATCCGTGGTTCAAGTTTGTCCAGAATTTGACCTTCTGGCAGGCGATATGGTTTCTGTTTTTCCAGACGGAGTTGTCTGCGGCGGAAGCGATCCTGCTTTATGCAATCTATGATGTGGCAACCACCGCGATGGAGGTGCCATCAGGCTATATGTCGGATCGGATGGGGCGCAGGTGGACGTTGATTGCGGCATCTGTTGCCGGGGCGCTTGGCGCGGCGTTGATTGCGGGGGGCAGTGGGTTTGCAGTTTTTGCACTGGGGCAGGTTTGTTTGGGGGCCAGCGCAGCGTTTGCTTCCGGCACGGACAATGCCTTGTTGTATGAATCTCTGGCCGCTGATCGGCGTGCCGGAGAAGTCGAACGCGAAGAGACGCGCGGGTGGCAGGCTGCTTTGATGGGGCTTGCACTGTCTGCGGTGACCGGCGGTATTCTGGCAACCTATGGTTTTGAGCTGGCCTTTGCTGCGGGGGCCGCGGCGCATATCGTTGCCCTCGCGTTGGCATGGTCCTTTGCCGAGCCACCGCATGAAACGGTGCCGTCCGAGATTGCGGGGATCGGCGGCCAGTGGGGCAATTTCAAAGCGGCAATGGCCAAGCCGGTGCTGGTCTGGCTGTTTTTGCTGTCGGTGTTGATGTACGGGTTCAGCCATGTGCCGTTTGTCTTTGGTCAGCCTTTCATCGCGCAGGCGATGGAAGGGGTTGTCTGGCCGGTGGAGGCACCTGTGATCAGCGGCGGGGTGTCCGCGATCATGATGGTGGTGTCCGTCCTTGCTTCCTTGGTCGCGTTGCGGTTGCGCAGGCGGATCGGATTGAAAGCAATCCTGCTGTTGGCCTTCGCGATACAGATCGGGATCATCGCCACCTTGGCCATGACAAATTCGGCTTTGGCGATTGCAGTATTGTTTTTGCGCATGGTGCCCAATTCCTTTGCGCGCCCCTTCATCGTGGCGCGGATACAGCCGCTGTTGGGGGATGCGGGACGGGCGACATATCTGTCATTGCAAAGTTTTGCGGGCAGGTTGTTATTTGCAGGCAGTTTGTTGATCGCCTCTGTGCAGGTCACCCAAGGGAGTATTCTGGCCTATGCCGATATCCGCCTGACGTTGGCGGCCTATGCGGGCGTCGGACTGGGGTTTTTCTGTTTGCTGGCAGTTTTGGCATCTTGGGCGCTGTTGGATGGCGAACCAAAGGGTTAGCCCTTTTCAAGGCACACCGGATTTGTCAGAGTTGAAAATAGTCAGTGGCAATGGATGTAAATCAGCGTAACATTGCCTATATCGAGTTTGGAAGATTAGAAATAGGGAGTGTCGAATGGCAAATTTGGATGCACAGGTTAGGGAATCGCAAGAGCAGGTGGCGCAGGCACAGGGCAAGATTGCCGAGTTGACCAGCCGGATCGAGACGGCACGTTCCAAGCTGAAGTCAGGCGATGACGCGATGATCGACATCGAGAATGCAACGCTGGAAGACGTGCACGCCCATACCGAGGTCATGAATGCGAACATCGCAGAGTTGATTATGGGGCTCGATGACGTCACCGCCGGGTTCAGCCGTGATTTTGACGAGATGCGCAACAAGACGGGCTGGGAGAGCTTCGTCGGCATCTTCGCCGGTGCCAAGTCGGACGCGATGCGGCAAGAGCGGGTGCGATCGGCGTCCATCGACGACAAATTGCAGGATTTGATTTCCAAGTCCGATACCATTGTTCAGCTGCTCGAAGGGCAGTTGGCGATGCTGGAAGAACAAAAGGTCAAGGTTGAGGATAACCTGACCGGAACGCTGGACGAGCGTGAGATGACGGTGGGTGAGTTGGAAACGATCCGTTCGGATATTCAAGGCATGGACCCGACGATCATCAAGCTGGAAAACGCGATTGCGTCAGAGACTGACGCGGCCAAGCGCACCAAGCTGGAGACAGAGCTGGCGGCGGCGAATACCAAATATAACGCGCTGGTGCAGGACGAGCAGGTCAAGCTGGCAAAGTCGCAGACGCTGGAGCGGTATATCGAGAAGGGCAAGACATGGATCGACTCGCTGCAAAATCAGGCGGCGACGCAGATGGTGTTGATCAACAAGTTGCAGACGGACACCAAGCAACGTGTTGTTTTGTATGACGCTTTGACGAAGTCTTTGAAGACCGCGCAACAGCAGGACGTGGCACACCGGATCAACGAGATTGGTGTGAAAACCGACCAAGAGGCGCAATCGGCTATGGCGGGTATTGGTGCGGCGACCAACGCGCGGATGGCCGAGATGATGGAGAAACACGAGGACCACATGGTGTTCGCGCGGGATGTTTTGGAGGCGAAGGCCAAGGCGGACGAACGCTTTGCGCGGCGGTTCCAAGCGATCATCGAGAAGCATGACAGCAATCAGTATGGCGGGTGATGGCTCATCGAGACCTGGCCTTGGGCCGGACTCTCTTCGCATAAAACTCAAACCAATGCTGAGCCTTCATGACTGACGTCGCCCGCGACCACGTTGGCCTGTCCGACACCTATGCCTCGCGGCGGTACTTCCGTAAATTTGAGGGCATTATGCAGCATATGTTGCATGTGGCGGGCGTGATGCAGGCTGAGGGCAATTTGAACGATGATGAGGTGGAAATCCTTACGCGGTATGCGGTGAAGTTAACGCATACGTTTAAGGCGCTGGGCTTGAAATACCTGCTGGCGGGGCGCGAGACGGGGCGGTTTTTTGGCTCGCTCACAATGGACAATCGCGACAGTGGTTTTCCGGTGGCCGAAGAGTTGATGACCATGGCCAATGATGCGCAGCAGGCGGGCGCGCATCTGGAGACGATGGCTGGCGCGGATGTACTGAAAGACCAGATGGTGCGGACCATTCTGGGAGACCTAGAGATACCGACGAAGCTGCAGTTTTCACTGTCACAGCGGCTTTATTATGAGGAACTGGCGAGAGGTGATCTGTTCTGGGTACAGAATGATCCGCAGGCGCAGTGGATTGGGAATGTGGCCGAGGGGCGGCGGCAATTCAGGCTGCATTGGGCGACCTATGACAGTCAGGTGAACCTGCCCGTGATCTACATGATGGAGCTTGAGGACACGGGGCGGATTGGATTGCCCAAGGATCAGCGGCGCTGGCCGGAGGTGCAGGCGCATCTGAGCGCCCAGGCGTTGGGAGGGCTTAAACTGCTGACAATTGCCAAGGGGTTTGATGAGGATTTTGACGATCTGCACCCCAAGCGGTTGCGGCGGTTTCATCTGGGGCCGATGTATTCGCATTCCTATACGCGGCAGGCGGGTCCATTGCGGGAAGTCTTGGCCGAGGCGAAGGCACCTGCGGGGCAGGATTGGGCGCTGGTCTGGACTGAAGAAGAACTGGTCAGCGACCGGGTGATTGAGGAAAAAGCCGGCTGGTTTTCGACTGTTGAGCGGCAAGTCTTTGCGCTTGATCCGTTTGCGGCGCAGGGGCCGGATTTGGGGGCCACGCGGCAAGAGCGGAGTATTATCCTGCCACAGCGGGTATTTCAGGTGTTGGATGAAAAGCAGCCTGCGGGGTTTGGGACTGTGCGGAAATTTGTTGTGAACACATCGGGGCGGGTGTTGCAGTATTAAACGCTGATTTCGTCGCACGTTGAGAGTGCGGAGGATATTTAAGACCAAAAAGAGAGTAGAGGATCGTCGATCATGAGCCAGACTTCGGATGCTATGGAACTGCGGGAAGAGGATATCGCCAGCCATGTGGCGGTGGCGCAGGATTTGTTGGCGGGGTTTGATCATGCGCCGCGTATTGGTCGGGCGGTTGGTGAAGTGGCGGTTGAGAAGTCTTCCGGCATCGGGACCCGTCGGCGATTTAGATCAACCACGCCGGGGTTGGTGACACAGCGTCGGGTGGCGTCGGGTGCGGTGTCTTTGATGGCGCGGGTTGAGGGGGTGGACGGGGATGATGCGTTGATGTCGCCGTTGCAGGCGACGGTTTTGCATGGGGTGCGGCGCGCGATTGCGATTGCTTTGGCGGTGGCCGAGAATGTCGCGGAGCAGTCGGGGTTAGGGGATTTGAAGCGGGCGAATTTGGAAGGGTCTTTGCCAGCGGTGCGGAAGGGTGAGTTTGGCGAGTTGTTGGCGGCGGAAGCTTTGGTCACGCTGTATGTGTTCGGCAATGCGACGGCCTATTTGATGTCTTCGCATTTGACGGAAGTCAGCGTCGAGGTTGGCGATGTGGACGAGGTGCTGACGGACAATGGTCAGACCGCGTTGCACGGCGCGCTGTGGGAGTTGGATCAGGATATTGCAGCGCATGGCAATGATGATGCGCGGTTGGTGGCGACTGTGGCGGCGTTTGCGGAACAGTTGATGGAGAAGGTTGCGTTGCGGGCGCAGACGGCACCGCGACTAGAAGGATTCAAGGCGGCCAGTTGGCGGGTGGAGGCGGATGATTTTACGGTCTCGGGGTTCTCACCTGCGTCCAAGGCGAAGTCGACCAAGCTGACCATGACGTTCAAGAAACCGAACGAAGTTGTCGGCAACCATATCGCCAAATACCAGTCGATGAAGCTGGCGAAGATGGTGATGGCCTATGACTTTGAACGCAGGCTCAATCCATTTGCGGAACTGGGCGGGTTCATCTTTACCTTCATGGGGGATGGCGCGCCGGGGACGGGGAAAACCACGCTGATCCAGATGATGGCGGGGTTGATTTCGGAGTATTGCACCAACGCGGGTTATCCGTTTCGCTATCAGAACCTTTCGACTGACAACATTGATAGTTATCAGGGCAAGTCGGGGCAGAACGCCAAGGCGTTTATCAATAATATCATTGATCCCAGCGTCATCGGCTTTGGCACGATTGACGATATCGACCAACTGGCGGGCAAGCGCGGGGACCGGCAATCCAGCGCGGGACAGCTCGAAATTACTGCTGTGTTGATGGAGAGTTTTGCGGGGGCCAATACGGTTGTGCGCGGGAACTGCACCTTCGGGATGTTCTCGAATTATCCGGAGAATGTCGACGATGCCTTGCGCCAGCGGGCGGGGGCGCGGTTCCTTGTGGACGGGCCGCAGACGCGGGACGATTACGTCGATATCCTGTATCTGCTGATGGGCAAGAACCACGATATTCCGCTGGGGGAGCATCAGGTGTTCGAGGCGCAGCAGATCAAAAAAGCGGTGGCCGCGTCGTTTGAGGGGCATTCAAAACCGCATGAGGCGGGGTTGTTGACGGTCTATGAAAACGTGCAGGCTGAGATCGGGGAGTTGGACACGATCAACAAGCTGGGCACGTACCTTAAGGCGATACAGGAGGCCGATCCGCGTTTCACGGGCCGCGCGATCAAGAACATCACGGACGCGGTCAAGGTGCGGGCGATGGACTTTGAATTGCCGGATGAATGGATGTCCGAGCCGGATTTGTTTTTGTTCAAAGGGTATGACGAGAAGAAGATGATGATCGAGGAGATGCGCCAGCCGATCACGGTGGAGATGGTGGTGCAGGAGATCAACCGCTATGCGGATTCCGAGTTCCGTTATGCGGATAAGTCGGATGAGGTCGCGATTGACGGGGCCGTGCGGGATATGCAGCGGATGGAGGCTGCTAAGAAGCGGTATTTGGGGGGTGAGTGATAATGGATAAGCTAGCCGCATTGAACGCATTTGTTGCAACAAACCAAGCAGTAGTTGTGCTAGTTGGCGTTCCTATCCTGACAGTGCTCGTCACAATGATCTTTAGTTTAATTAGCCATCGGTCACTAATGGGTTCAGAGTCGAAAAAAAGGGACTTGGACCGGCAAATTCAGATTGCAAGTTTTAGATTCGACTCTCTGAAAGAACTGAGGAGTGATTATGCAGAATTTGTAACTTCGCTTAGGAGTTGGCGAATGAATAATATTCCGCCGCATGAACTGGTGACAGATTGCTATCATAAAGTTCTATTCCAACTTACTCCGAAGGGGACAGACTATGAGAGCTTTGTCAGACTATCCGAGAATCTGCTGAAAGCACCAAACTTTCCGGAGTTCTACTCTCAACACGAAGAACTTAAGCGGTTGGGTTCGAAGTTATTTCACGGTGAAAAAATAGGAATCGAAAACAGTCTGCAAGCCGAAAGGGCGGAAAATTGAACCGCCTCATCCGCCACGGCCTCATGTTTGGCAACCTTTTCCATGTGGACTCGCCCGCGCTGGTCGAACGCTACAACCGTGCGCTTGAGCATCTGACCGGCAAACGCACGCAGCTAACCGATTTTCACATCGACATTTCGGGCTATTCACCCGAGGTGGGGGATGACCTTAGCGATCAGGAATATCTTAACCATCAAGGGGTAAACCGGCAGTTCATTTTGCTGAGCATGGAGCAGCGGACGGCACCGCTCCTCAATATGAAATTCTCGACCTCGCGGGGCATCCTGCGGCAATTTATTGCGGAAAACGAGGCGCAGTTGTTTGCCCTGACGGCGCGGGATGCGGTGGCGGGGGAGTTGGTGAATTCGGTGTATGATGTGTCCACGCCCGCGCGGTTGTTCGATATCCGGCGGGTGGAGATTGAAGCGGATACGACGGCGGGGACCGTGCGCGATGCAGAAAAGCTGGGGCAGATGGTGGACCGGTTCAAGTCTGAGCCGGATGGCTGGTTTGACGATGTGTTGATTGCGGAAATGATCACGCTTGCGGGCAAGACCGGGGATGTGGTGCGCAATCCGGTGCGGCTTAAGCGGATGAGCTTTGATCAGCGGAATTTTTGGACGGCGCATTTTGGTGGGCTGTATCTGTTTCAGGATGTGGAGCATCCGGCGGTGATTGCACCCGTTGGAAAGGATCATCTGGGCAAACTGCCGATCAAATATGTGTTTGATGCGGGCAACCGGAACCAGATTGCGCAGTTTTTTGATCTGAACGGGCTGACCGAGACGATTGTGGAGGGGCGGCGCAAAGAGCGGGCGGCGGCGATCCTGCGCCAGAAAATGGATTTCATTCTGATTGATGCAGTGGCGGATCAGGGGGGCGATTTGTCGGGGGCGACGCGGGCGGACATGCGCAGGTTGGCACGGCGGTATCATGACCAGTTGCCGGACGAATTTCATGCGCTGGGCGCTTTGGTGAACTGGGCGGAGAATGGTGGCAAGTGGCCCCGGATATCGTCGGACCATCCGGCGTATTTTTATACGTTGCGGGCGAGCGATACCAAGGACGCGGCACTGGTGAATATGGTGCTGGCCGAACTGGCCCCCAAGGATGCGCGGCAGATGTTTATCTGTCACAAGGAGTTGTTCTATCGCACCTATGCGGGTTGGGGCGAGGCAAAGCGCGCCTATGTTGTGGATTTCCTTGTGGCCGAGTATCAGGTGGACAAGGCGGGCGCGCGTGAGGCGCTGTTTGGCCATGATGCGCCGATGGAAGAGCCGGAACCTGTGCGAGATATGATCGCAAGGGTTGGCCCATGGGGCGCAGTGAGGGGGAACAGATGATCGGGTTTATCCGTCTTTTCGGGATGCTGTTTGTGGCGTTGACGGTGATCTATATCTCGCTGTCGTTCTATAGCCGTGCGGTGCGCAAATCGAAGTTGAAGCAGAAGTGGCATGACGGCAAGCAGTTGGTGGACCGTGATACCTTTGTGACGCGCGGGCTTGAGCGCTATGACGGGTCGATCCGGCGCAAGCTGATTTTGGGTGTCTATATTGTGCCTGTGGTGGTGATCGGTGTGATCATTTACCTGACGAATTTTACCTGAAAGGGTCACTATGTTTACGATTATCAAATGGGTTTTCTGGGGCACTTTTTGGGTGCTGGTGTTTGCGGTGTTTCACTACACGCTGCCGCAGGTGGATATCGTGCGGGTGACGGACACCTACGAGAAACGGATTGATCCGGGCGAGAATTCCTTGTTCTGGGCGCAGGCGGATGTGGGGACGGACGGGACGGTGGCGAACCGCGATGTGTTCTTTATCCAGACGCGCCGCGCCAAGGGTGATGTGATGGTGTACCGCAACGAGGATACCGGTTGGGGATGGCCGCCGTATTTCAAGTTTGACACGTCGAATTTGCAGGCCGAAGCAGCGGATGGGAAATCGACCGCTGAGGCACCGTCGTTTTACGCGATCAAGCATTACGGCTGGCGAAACGAGTTCTTTACGATCTTTCCAAATGCGATTTCGGTGCGCGCAGTTGACGGGCCGGATGCCTCCAAGGGTATTCCGTTTCTGAACATCTTCATCATCACGCTGTTTGCCGCGATTGCTTGGGCGATCTGGGTGCGCTGGCGGCGGTTCCGTATGTCGCGGATTGATCCGACGCTTGAGGCGATAGAGGATGATTTTGCGGAAAAAGGCGGCGCGGTGCGGCGCTGGCTGGGGTCGTGGAAAAAGAAGGCTTAATCTGCGAACAGGTAATCCGTTTGTGCAATCTCCAGCGCCTTGTCGTTGGGGACAGCCAAGAATTGGGTCAACGCATCAGCGTTTACATCAGGATCGGCGATTTCACGTATCCGCGTCATATTTTCAAACTGTGCGTCACGAATGCGGTCGGATTCAAACACCATGTCATTGCGGATGGTGGGCAGCAGGCGCTCAAGCGTGTCGATTGAGGTCTGATCGCCGGCCAGTCCGACGCGCATGGCGTGGCCAGTGAGATAGTCGTCGGAGAACTGGCATTCGATCTCCATGATCCTTGTGACAGAGCGGTCAGCGGCGAAATCATTCAGCAGATCAAGGTTGGCAGGGTCCATGCAGACGATCAGCTTGTCGGTTTCGAAATAGTCAAACAGCATCCGCATCAACGCGCGCCGGTGACGGTGGCGTTTTTCCAGCGTATTCTGGATGCCGCCCAGGTCGGGCAGCGGCGTGTCCTCTTCGTTAAAGAGGTATTCGATGGCGGGCACATTGGTGACTTGGCGGATGCGTTCGAGCACCCGTTTGGCGACATGCCATTTCTTGCAGACCACAATGAGCAGTTCGCGTTCGCGGCCAAGGGTGCTTTCGGTTTCCCAAAAGCGTGTGGCAAAGCGGCGGCCAATGCGGCCCCGGCCCGACAGGAACTGGAACAGGCTGCGGCCTTCGTTGCTGATCTGGAACTGGACACCTTGGGCGACGTAGAGCAGGCCAAGGCGGCGTTTGAGGTCTGCGGCTTCGGTGCTGATCTTGCGGGCGAATAGATAGTCCTGGGACAACAGCAGCTCGTAGTGATCGTTATAAAACGTCACCGGCATGCCGTAATCCGTGAACATCAAAAAGGTCAGCGCGCGCGAACGGATTTCGTTCTCGGGCACAAGATGTCGGACAAGCGTCTGGAAAAACGTCTCATCCGGAATCCAAGTGGTGCGGAAAAACCTCACTACGTCGCGGCGCTTGCGTACGAAATTCAGCAGCCATTCGATGGTCTGGCGGCGCAAGCACCACCATTGGGAGCCGATCATGATCTGCAAGTCTTCGGGGATTTCGCGTTTAAGACCAAGCCGTTTTTGCGCTTCAAACAGGAAGTAGAACAGCGTTTTGTGTTCGCGTTCGTTGACGAAGTGACGGTATATCAGCCGCTCTTCCTTCCAGCCGGTCTTGATCCAGTCGCTTTCGAAATAGTCGAAGCTTTCGATGAAATCCGCATCGTTCTCGTCGAGGAACTGATGGGTGTATTCAGCCGATTTGATCGCCATACAGTCGCCCGAGAGCATATAAAAATGGGATGCGCGCGGAAAAGCGTCAACCGCAGATTGTACAGCGTTCAGCGTGGCTTGGACCAACGACCATTCGCCCCAGCCGCATTTGATTCGCTTTTTGGCGAAGGTGACATTGGGATTATCCTCAAGGGCTTCCTTGATTTGTTTGAAATGTTCGGGCTTGGCCGACCCGTCAAAGTGGATCGACATATAATCACCGACCGCAGTCAACCGCTCCGCTTGCCGGATAACGGCAACGGGGTCCTTGTGACACAGCAATATGTAGGCGATTTTTGCCATTTTGGAGACGATGCGCCCTTTTGCCTTTGATTGTTTCGTTGATAAAGGTGAAGAGTGATTGAATAAACACCATTAATTTGCTTTTTTAAGCCAAGACAGAACTGTTGCGAAAAACAGTCATGTGAGCAGAGGGCGTAAAGTATGGGATTTCCCGGAACCTGGATGACGGAAAGCGAAAGCGTTGTGTACCGCGTGGTGCCCAAATGCGCCTGCTCGACCATAGGACAGATCATGTTCTATTCGGATCATGGGACCTTCTTTGACGGGGATATTCATGACGCACAGTCGGGTATGCACAAATGGGCGCTGGAAGCCTCGCAACCGGTGATCACCTCGAACGTCATCAACCATACGTCCTATTCGTTTACCTGCGTGCGCAATCCGTACACACGGGTATTGTCGTCATTCTTTGATAAGATTTGCGGCATCCAGCGCAACGGCAAACGCTACCGTGGCAATCTTGTACCATTGTTGATCCAGAAATACGGGATCGAGGTTGGCGGCGAGGACGGTAAGCAGGAATTCGACCAGATCCAGAGCTTCCGCCGGTTCCTGTTGTTTGCACGTGACACGATCCGCTGGCGCCGGCCGATGGACCCTGACATCCATTGGTCCGCAATGTCAGGTCATGTCAGCACTTTCATCGCGAACGGTGGCAGCTATGACAAGATCGTCTGGACGGAGTCCTTTAACGAAGGAATGCAGGACGTTCTGGATGCGATAAAGTCACCGAACGAGGTCAAACTTGAAGACATCCCGCGGTTTAACGAAAGCGAAGGTCACGGACCCAAGCGTGCGCATCCGGTTGAGGACTATTTTGACGACCTGTCGATGCATCTGATCCGTGAAATCTACAAGCGGGACTTTGACTTGTTCAAATACGATTTCGACAATCCGGGCAACAAGATGCCGATTGGCGAGATTGATCTGGACGAGGTTCACGCCAAGCTGGGAGATTAGGGTGCAATAGGCTTCTGGCGACGGGCCCTTCAAGGAAAGCAACTCGCGGGCCATCTTGCGCGCGAGGCGGTCCCACTTTACATGCCATTGTATGTCACAGGTCAAATCATCCACCAAATCGGACCCGAACTACAAGGTCATCGCAGAGAACCGCCGCGCGCGGTATGATTATGCGATCGAGGATGACATCGAATGCGGCATCATCCTTGAAGGTTCCGAGGTCAAATCACTGCGCAATGGTGGGGCCAATATCGCGGAAAGCTATGCGGCTGTGGAAGATGGCGAGTTGTGGTTGGTGAACGGCTATATCGCGCCTTACAAACAAGCCAAGACGTTTGGGCATGAAGAGCGCCGCCGTCGCAAGCTGCTGGTCAGCCGCAAGCAGATGGCCGATCTTTGGACCGCGACACAGCGCAAGGGCATGACGTTGGTGCCGCTGGTGATGTACTTCAATCATCGTGGCAAGGCGAAGATCAAGATCGGTATCGCCAAAGGCAAACAGAACCACGACAAGCGCGAAACAGCCGCCAAGCGCGACTGGTCACGGCAAAAGTCGCGCCTGCTTAAGGATCACGGCTGAGCCGCTACATCCCGAATTCCCCGTTAAGACTTTGTTAATCCATCATACGGTTCCGAAACTCCGCGAGCGCTGCACTCTTGGAGCACTGAAACATATTGCGGCATAGGGAAGAAAAACTATGGAACTTTTGATTGGTCTGATTTCAGGCGCTGTTGGCGGTAACGTCGCGGGCAAAGTGGTGGGGAGCATCAACCAGGGTACATTGATCAACTCGATCTCCGGTATCGTTGGTGGCGGTTTGGGGGGTACGATCCTCGGTATGATTACCGGTGGCGGTGCTGCTGCGGGCGGCTTGGATATCGGGTCTATCATAACGCAGATTGCCGGTGGTGGCATCGGCGGCGGTGTTGTTCTGGCGGTTGTCAGCATGATCCGCAATAAAATGAGCTAAATGCTTGCTAGAGCAGGGGGTGATTGCCGCCTGCTCTTGCCTCCTTCAGCGCAGAACGCTAGGCAAAAGGAAACCTTTGTCGGGGGCATATTATGGCGGACAATCCTAAAACGCTGGTCTCAACCGAGTGGTTGGCCAAGCATCTCAAAGATCCTGATTTACGGCTTCTGGATGCCTCTTGGTATTTGCCGGACGCTGGCAGGGACCCGAAGGCGGAGTATGACAACGCGCATATTCCGGGTGCGCGGTTCTTTGATATTGATGAAATCGCGGATGCGCGATCCGAACTGCCGCATATGGCACCGCCAGTAGAGAAATTCATGTCGCGGATGCGGGCCATTGGTATCGGTGACGGGCATCAGGTGGTGGTCTATGACGGGTCCGGGCTGTTGTCTGCGCCGCGGGTGTGGTGGCTGTTCAAGATGATGGGGCAGGAAAATGTTGCCGTGTTGGATGGGGGTTTGCCCAAATGGCTGGCCGAAAATCGCGCAACCGAAGACATGCCGCCGATCCCGCGAGATCGACACATGACTGTGCGTGTTCAGAACCGTCTGGTGCGCGACGTGACACAGGTCGCGCATGCCTCCAAATTGGGTGATCCGCAGATTGTTGATGCGCGTTCGCCCGCGCGTTTCCGTGGGGAAGCGCCGGAGCCGCGTGAGGGGCTGCGCGCCGGGCATGTTCCCGGATCGCGCAATATTCATTACGAAGTGCTGCTGAACGACGACAAGACGATGAAAACCCCGGACGAGACCCGTGCGATTTTCGAGGCTGCCGGTGTTGATCTGGGCAAACCGGTGATCACCACATGTGGCTCGGGCATAACGGCGGCGATCCTTGCGCTGGCACTGGAGCGTATGGGCCACAGTGAGTGGTCGCTTTATGATGGATCATGGGCCGAATGGGGGATGTTCCCGACCATGCCTGTCGCAACTGGAGACGCATAATGTTTGAGACGCTGAAACAACCCGCCCCGGATTCCATTCTTGGATTGGTCAAAATGTATCGCGAGGACCCGCGCGACACCAAGATCGATCTGGGTGTTGGCGTCTATAAAGATGCCAGCGGTCTCACTCCGGTGATGCGGGCCGTCAAAGCAGCCGAGCATCAGATATGGGAAGCGCAGGACAGCAAGGCCTATACCTCGCTGGCGGGCGATCCGGCGTTCTCTGATGTGATGGTCGAACTGGTTTTGGGCGATGCAGTTGCGCGCGATACTGTTTCTGCGATTGCAACGCCCGGCGGGACCAGCGCGATCCGTCAGGCGTTTGAAATGATCCAGATGATGAACCCCGATGCGCGGGTATTTGTGTCTGATCCGACATGGCCAAACCACCTGTCGATCCTTAACTATCTGGGGATTGAAGCTGTTTCGTACCGCTATTTTGATAGCGAGGCGCGCGCCGTTGATTTTGAGGGGATGATGCAGGACCTTAAAGGAGCCAAAAAGGGCGATGTGATCTTGTTGCATGGCTGCTGTCACAATCCAACGGGAGCCAACCTGAACAGCACGGAATGGGACGACGTGATCAAGCTGGTGCAATCCAGCGGTGCAACGCCGATGATCGACATCGCCTATCAGGGCTTTGGCGATGGGCTTGAGGCGGATGCGGCGGCCACGCGCAAGATGGCGGCGGCGGTGCCTGAGTGTTTGATCGCAGCCAGTTGTTCCAAGAACTTTGGCATCTACCGCGAGCGGACCGGCATATTGATGGCCGTGGCTTCCGATGCAAGCACGCAGCCGCTTAACCAAGCCTCGCTGGCATACTTGAACCGTCAAAATTTCAGTTTTCCGCCGGATCACGGTGCGCGGATTGTGACCACGGTTATGAATGATGCGGCGTTGCGCAGCGACTGGATGAAAGAACTGGAAGACGTGCGGCTTGGGATGCTTGGGTTGCGCACACAGTTGGCCGCTGAATTACAACGGTTGTCCGGCTCGGACCGTTTTGGCTTTATCGCCCAGCATCGTGGCATGTTTTCACGTATCGGGACCACGCCGGACAAGGTTGTGGCCCTGCGCGAAAAACACGGCATCTATATGGTGGGGGACAGCCGGATGAACATCGCCGGATTGAATGCGGATACCGTGCCGATACTGGCGAAGGCGATTATTGACGTGGGTATCTGATTTATCATTCGCTTTTGAGTTTTTTAAGCTGAGAGGCCCGGACTGGATGGTCCGGGCTTTCCTGTTTCCGGAGGTATCGGGCAAGGTTTGAACCACAGTTTGCGGATTTACGGCACGCAGGCAACGCAAGCGCTAAACATTCCGGACAAAGCAGGATAAGCTGCGAAAAAGAGTAGCCCGAGCAGGCAATGTTATGAGTGAACCACCCAAGCGCAAGCGCCCCTTGGTTGCGGACAAGCGATATCCGTCCAAGGGTAAAGCCGTTGCGAAAAAGCCGGTGAAGAAACCGGCCAAAAAAGCCACGCCCGCACGTCGCAAAGCCAGCGCGTCCAAACGGGCAAAGCGCGGCGGGATCATCGGGTTTTTCAGCAGGCTTGTTTCTTGGCTCTTGCGCCTGATCTGGAAAATTACTTGGCGGCTGACCGCTGTGGCAATGCTGGTTCTCGCGCTTGCCGTTGGTTATCTTTACACGACGCTGCCGCCACTTGAGGCCTTATTGGATGGACGCGCGCGCGGGTCTGTTACAATGCTGGATCGCAACGGCGACGTCTTTGCATGGCGAGGTGATCAATTTGGCGGGGTGGTGACGGCCACTTCGGTTTCGCCGCACCTCAAGAACGCGGTGATTGCGACGGAGGACAAGCGGTTTTACGGCCACTTCGGCGTCAGCCCACGCGGCATTGCCTCGGCTGTGCGCATCAACCTGTCAGAAGGGCGCGGGCCGCTTTCGGGCCATGGTGGTTCAACGATTACCCAGCAGGTTGCCAAGCTGATTTGTCTGGGTGAACCGTTTGATCCGTCCTCGGGTGCCACAGAAAAGGAATATGAGGCAAACTGCCGACGCAATTCCATCCAGCGCAAGGCCAAGGAGGCGCTGTTTTCTTTGGCAATGGAAGCGAAGTATTCCAAGGATGATATTCTGTCGATCTACCTCAACCGGGCCTATATGGGCGGTGGTGCATTTGGGGCCGAAGCCGCAGCGCAGCGGTTCTTTGGTAAACCTGCCTCGGCCATAAGTGCAGCAGAAAGCGCGATGCTGGCGGGTTTGTTAACCGCTCCCACAACACTTTCGCCGACCAACAATCTGGACCGTTCGCAGAACCGTGCGGCAACCGTGATCCGGCTGATGCGTGATCAAGGGTATCTGACGCAAGCAGAGGCGGATGCGGCGCAATCCAATCCCGCCGAGTTGTCGCAGGCGGCAGAAGCGCGCGCGGGCGGCTATTTTGCGGATTGGGTCATGTCAACGGGACCGGAGTTCTTTACCCGCAACACGACCGAAGATGTACGGATCAAAACCACATTGGATCAACGTCTTCAGAAGGCCGCCGAAGACGGTCTGAAGTGGGTGTTTGAAAACAAGGTGCGCGAGGGATCGAAGGCGCAAGCGGCGATCATCGTGATGTCCGCCGATGGGGCCGTACGTGCGATGATCGGGGGTCGCAAGACCAAGGTAGCGGGGGCGTTCAACCGTGCCACACAAGCCCTGCGTCAGACCGGATCAGCGTTTAAACCTTTTGTCTATGCCGCGGCTCTTGATCTGGGTTATTCGCCAGATGACCTGATAGACGATTCCCCCTATTGCCAGAACATCCCTGGATCGGGCGAATGGTGCCCCAAGAATTACACCAACAAGTTCAGAGGCATGGTGACGTTGACGGAGGCGCTTAAGGACTCGTTAAACATCCCGGCGGTAAAAATCTCTGAGAGTGTCGGGCGGGAACTGGTTAGTCAGGTGGCAGAACAGTTTGGCATCAGAAGCGATCTGGCCGCCGGTCCTGCGCTCGCACTTGGTGCCTCCGAAAGCTCGCTGATCGAGATGACGGGTGCTTACGCGGGTATTCTTAACGGCGGCTCCTCTGTTACACCATATGGCTTGATTGAGTTGACTTTGCTGGGTGACAGTGAACCGTTGATGGGCAGTGGCGGCGGGATTGGCGAGCGGGTGATACAGGAAGGTGCCGCGCGCCAGTTGGTCTATATGATGGAAAAGGTCATTTCTGATGGCACAGGTAGGCGCGCACAGTTTGGCGGCCGCGAACTGGCCGGCAAAACGGGGACGACTTCGGCGGCCAAGGATGCGTGGTTTATCGGGTTTTCGGCGGATTATGTCGCCGGTGTCTGGATGGGGTATGATGATAACACACCGCTCAAGGGCGTTACCGGAGGCGGGCTGCCCACTGATATCTGGCGCGAAGTGATGAGCCGGGTGCATGAGGGGCTGCCGGTCACTCCGCTGCCTATGCAGGGGCCGGGGCCGGTCCGTGGATTTGGCGAGGACCAGCCCGGTTCCGACCCGATACCCGTCGGCGATAACAGCGGCGGAGGGACGATCATTGATCAGGTGCTACGGGATATCTTTGGCACCAGCGGTTCAGGCAGTACAACGCCTACGCCGGGGGCAGGAGACAGATAGCGCCATTCAATTTTGTGATCAGGCCCTACACAGGTCTTTATTTTCAATCTGTGACGGTATGTGCCATCTGTAATGCCTAACCCAAGCGAGGCACCCCATGGAACCGATCCGAATTTCATCCTTTTCCCAAGGTGATAGTGGCGGTAATCCGGCAGGCGTGGTTATCGCTGATGCTTTGCCTGCGCCCGAGGAGATGCAAGGGATCGCCGCCGGTCTGGGCTATTCCGAAACGGCATTTGCCATGCGGCAGGCGGATGGCTGGAAAGTACGGTATTATGCGCCAGTGGGTGAGGTCGCGTTTTGCGGTCATGCAACGATTGCTCTGGGGGCCGCACTTGGCACCCAAGAAGGGGCGGGGCGGTTTGACCTGTCACTGCGGGACGGCCGGATTAGCGTCGAGGCTTCACAGCACGAAGGCCGTTGGCACGCGACGTTGCAATCCCCTGAAACATGGTCGCGCCCGATGGCGGATGATTTGCGTGTCGGGTTGCTGGATTTGTTCGGATTATCCGAGGATGATCTTGATCTGTCGCTGCCCCCGACATTGGCGTTCGCAGGTGTTCAGCATGGAATTCTGACACTCAAGGACCGCGAAAAGCTGGCCGTGATGTCTTATCCTTTTGAGCCGATGCGCGATGTGATGGTGCAGCATAATCTGGTCACTGTGAGCCTGTTGCATGTGGAAAACCCGCGTTCCTTTGTATCGCGCAATGCCTTTGCCAGTGGCGGTGTGGTTGAAGACCCCGCAACGGGTGCGGCGGCGGCGGCCCTTGGTGGCGCGCTGGTTGATCTGGATTGGGATGGTCTGCGCGCTGGCGGCAGCTTTGCGATTGCGCAGGGTGAAGATATGGGGGCTCCCTCGGCATTAACGGTTGAGGTGACCGGCAAACCGGGAGCATCGGTACGGGTCAGCGGCGCTGTTCGCTGGATTTAGGGTCAGAACCCAAGGCTTACAGCAATCCAATCTTAAGCTAACTCTGTTCTTACTGCGCCAATTGGGGTTGAGCGGCTGTCAAAGTGGCTTGCCCGGACTTTGGAGCTTGGAAAGACATGCGCGCCGATCAGGCCAGCCACGGGTACGAGGAATTGCGGAGCATTCGCAAGCGCAGCCGTGGTCTATTCTGGTGCGTCGGGTTGTTTAGCCTGTTCGCGAACCTGCTAATGCTGACCGGTCCGATGTACATGCTGCAGGTCTATGATCGTGTGTTGGGATCAGGGTCCGAAGAAACTTTAGTCTCTCTGTCATTGCTGGTCATGTTTCTCTTTGGGGTCATGGCGGTGTTGGACGGCGCGCGTGCGCATATCATGTCGCGGGTTGGTGTGAGGTTTCAGCGTGATCTTGATCGTCGGGTTTTTAACGCGGTGGTGCGCAAATCTGCGGTGTTGCCGGACGCCCAATCGCGCAGCGGCTTTGCGCATCTGGACGCGGTGCAACGATTGCTAGGTGCGCCGGTGGTGATTGCCGGATTTGACCTGCCGTGGACGATCATCTTTTTTGGTGCAATTTTCCTGTTTCATCCATTCCTTGGATGGCTCGCGTTAGCGGGGGCTGCGACATTGGTGGGGATCACGCTTGCCAACCAATTGTTGTCAAAACGCAGTCAGGCGCGCGCCGGGCAGTTTGATCAGCAAGCTGTTGCGGTAGCAGAGCAATTTATAACCGAGGCCGAAACCGTGCAGGCAATGGGGATGCGCGATGCAGCATTTGCCCAATGGCAGCAAGGGCGGTTGACGGCACAAGCCAGCCAGTTGCATGCTTCAGATATCGGCAGCGGGTTCTCGGCACTGACCCGTACTTTGCGGCTGTTTCTGCAATCCGCGATGCTTGGGCTGGGCGCTTGGTTGTTGCTTGGCAATCAAATGACACCGGGTGGGATGATCGCGGGTTCAATCCTTTTGGGCCGCGCTTTGTCGCCGATTGAGACACTTGTAAATCAGTGGCCGGTTGTTCAGCAGGGTGTGCAGGGCTGGCATCAATTGGCACGATTGCTTGCTGACGTTCCTGTCGAACCGGAACGATTGCCGCTGCCGGTCCCGCAAGCAAGGCTTAGTGTTAATGCGCTGACGGTGGTGCCGCCGGGGGATCGCAAAGCGGTACTGAAATCCGTGAGTTTCGCAGTGGTGCCCGGACAGGCCGTGGGAATTATCGGTCCGTCGGGCACTGGCAAATCGAGCCTTGCGCGCGCCTTGACTGGCGTCTGGCCGCCCGCTGGTGGCGAGGTCCGGTTGGATGGGGCCAGTCTTGATCACTATGGGCCTGAACGATTGGGCCAGCACATCGGTTATCTTCCGCAGCGGATACAACTTTTTGAGGGTACAATTGCCCAGAACATAGCGCGGATGGCGCTTAACCCAGAGGAGGAAAAGGTGATTGAAGCCGCCAAACGCGCGGCGGCCCATGACATGATCCTTGAACTGCCGCAGGGCTATGACACGCCTGTTCACGCAGGCCGTTTGCGCCTGTCCGGTGGTCAGATGCAGCGGATCGGGCTTGCGCGGGCGCTTTATGATGATCCGGTTGTGATGGTGTTGGATGAGCCAAACGCGAACCTTGATAACATCGGTTCACAAGCGCTGAATTCTGCGATCCGGGGGATCAAGGCGCGGGGTGGGGCGGTGCTGATCATGGCGCACCGACCAGCGGCAATTCAGGAATGCGAGATGTTGCTGGTTCTGGATGGCGGCGTGCGGATGGCATTTGGCCCCAAGGATGAGGTTCTGGCGGGCATGGTTAAAAACGTTCACGCGATTCAACGGGCACCAGCGGCAGCGGGTATGGCATGAGCGGGCAGGGCAATTTGAAGATTTCGGCGCGCCCGCAGGTCATCACCGGATGCCTGATGCTCGTAGTTTTGATTGCAGGGCTTGGGCTGTGGGCGGTTAAGGCAAGGATCACTGGCGCTGTTATATCATCGGGCACCGTCGAAGTGGAGAGCGACCGTCAGATTGTGCAGCATCCTTCGGGTGGGGTGGTTGCGGAAATTCATGCACGCGACGGGCAATATGTTGCGGCGGGGGAGATTCTGGTCAGGCTGGAAGCGGCGCGCCAGCGCGCCGAGCTTGCCTTTGCCGAGGCGCAACTCTTTGAAATTATCGCGCGACAGAACAGGCTGCATGCAGAACAGGTGCAGCGCGAAGAGGTTATCTTTGATCCGGCACTGATCCGGCAAAGTGCGGATGACCTTGCCCTGCAAGCCTTGCTTGTCGGGCAACGCCAACTCTTTCATGCGACCCGTCTCGGCATACAGAATGAAACGTCAAAGTTAGAGAGCAGGAAAGACCAGATTGCCGCCCAAATCAGTGGAATTGAATCCCAACAGTCCGCGCTTTTGCGACAGTTGGAGATTACCGGTATCGAGTTGGCCAATCAGCGTGCCTTGTATGAACGTCGATTGACACCTGCGACTGCGGTGATGGAACTTGAACGCGAAGAAGCGCGGCTCGGCGGCAATTTGGGAGAGCTTGCCGCCAGTCAGGCCGCTTCGCGTGAACGCTTGGTCGAGACGGATCTTGAGATAGTGCGGCTTGTGACGCAGCACATTGAACAAGGGATTGCCAAATCTCGCGACCTTGATGGGCCACGTCGCCAATATGCCCGCGATGCCCGCGCGCTGCGTGATGAAATTGCACTTGCGGAAATACGCGCGCCGGTGTCCGGTATCGTTTATGGCATGCGTGTGCGAACGACACGAGCGGTGTTGCGCCCCGCAGAACCCGTTTTATATCTCATTCCACAGGATCGCCCACTGATTGTCGCCATGCGCGTGCCTTTGGGTGATATTGATCAGGTGGCTGTTGGTCAGGCGGTAAAGCTGCGGTTGTCCGCCCTTGATCAAGATTTCACGCCGGAGATTTGGGGCCGTATCACGCAGTTATCAGCGGATGCGATTGAGGATGAGGCCAGCGGGCAATCATTCTACCGCGTCGAAATGGAGCTGCCCGCCGACGAACTTGCCAAACTTCCCGAAGGCACTGATTTGTTGCCGGGCATGCCGGTTGAAGCCTTCATTCGCACGGGCGAACATTCACCTTGGGTTTATTTGCTAAAGCCTGTGACAGACTATTTCGCCCGCGCCTTGCGGGAAAGTTAATCGCCGCTCGCGTTCTGGCCCTTTTCGTTTGTGAACAAGAGGGTTAGCCTGCGCACAAACAACTTCAAAGGACCGCCACCATGAGCATCACCAAACGTCTTTCTGAACTGGGTGTGACCCTGCCCGACGCGCCGGCACCCGCAGCGAATTATGTGCCCTTCGTTCAGGTTGGTAACATTGTTTATGTCTCTGGCCAGATATCGAACGGGCCGGACGGGTTTATCACCGGCAAGCTGGGCGCGGATATGGATGTGGCGGCAGGCGCTGCGGCTGCCAAGACCTGTGCGATCAGCCTGTTGGCGCAAGTCAAAGCGGCATGCGGTGGTGACATCGAACGGTTGGTTCGGGTGATAAAGTTGACGGGCTTTGTTAATTCGACACAGGACTTTACCGATCAACCCAAGGTGATTAACGGCTG
>RCMY010000898.1_pt1 | contig 33190 bp, 30 predicted proteins | sample 2041341 | NCBI WGS metagenome assembly RCMY01 (sample SAMN09708234, study PRJNA481090) | Marine sediment metagenome, whole genome shotgun sequencing project. | reverse complement strand
CTGCCATGAAAATGAATCTTCTATTACCACACAAACAACAAGGCGCCATATTTATTACTGGCTTAGTGTTTCTAGTCGTTATTTCATTGCTAGGTGTTACAGCCATGAAGACATCGATATTAGAAGAACGTATGGCTGGTAATTCTCGTGATCGTAATCTCGCGCTGCAAGCAGCAGAAATGGGTTTGCGTTATGCTGAGCAACATATTCTAAGTATAGATCCCGTATTTAATGTGTCTGTAGTTGCAGGTCAAAGTTTCATGGAGCTTGCTGATGCGCTTGATCCTGGGTCTGGATACTATTTTTACGGTGAGGGAGAACCTGCACCAGGTGCGCCGGGTGCAGCAGTTACTGATTCTGCGTGGGTTACTAACTGCACACCAAATTGCCCTCTTAACTATGTCGGTGGCAATGTTTTTAATGCAAATGGCATACTCTATACCGCACCTGCTCTACCAGCAGTTGTGCCGCCACCGACCTATCTGATCGAAGCCATGATTAAGAACCCACCTGGCGCTGGTGCCAAGCGTAATTACTACCGCATTACCGTACGTGCACAAGGCGCCCAATTAGGCACCGTGGTTCAGTTGCAAGAAACATTCAGACCTTAGTTATCCAGTATATGAAGAGGATATTGAAATCATGAAGAAAAATCTACTGCACTCAGTGGTAATAAAATATATGGTGTGCTTACCGTTCGTTTTAGCTGGCCACACTCACGCTCTGCAGCCACTATCCAATAGTCCACTTTTTTTGGGTGGCAATATTTCTCCGAATGTTATGTTTACACTGGATGACTCCGGGTCAATGCAGTTTGAGATTATGCCGGGTGAGTTGATAGAAAATAGTGCACGCTATATGTATCCACGTGCATCGGGTATTTATGGGGCGGGGGATTATAGTAACATTGTCATTGATTTTGAGTTCGACCATGTATATACCAGATCTAGGCGTTCCAGTCAGATCAATAAAATTTATTATAATCCTGCTGTCCGATATCAGCCTTGGAGCAATGCGGACGGGTCGTTAATGAACAATGCCAGCATTACTTGTGCGCCACACAATCCCATGAATACTGCTAAGGGTTGTCGCAATCTTACAGTTAACAATACACAAAGTGCCCGTTGGTCAAAGAATCCAGGCAATTTATCAAATAATGACACTAGAACTTTTTATCCGGCGGTATATTATCAATATACCGGTGGTTCAATCAATAGTAAAAACAATTTTACAAAGGTTGAAATTAAATCCGCCGTAAATTCTTATAACGGCGGAGCAAACCGAACAGATTGTGCTACCGCGCCGACCTGTACATATAGCGAAGAAATCCAGAATTTTGCGAATTGGTATACTTACTATCGTTCTCGTGTATTACTGGCTCGTGCGGGTGTAGGCAGGGCATTCTCGGAACAGGGTAATACGATGCGCGTAGGCTTTGCAGCTATTAATGAAGGGTCTTCTACTATCGATGGCGTATCGACAGGGTCGGTGATAAATGGCGTAAGACAGTTTACAGGTACAAACAAGACGAATTTTTTTACTAATCTCTACGGTCATACTATTCCAGCAGCAGGTACGCCGCTTCGACGTGCGTTAGATGAAGTTGGTCAGTATTATATGCGGGACGATGACAAAGGTCCCTGGAGTGAAACGCCGGGGGCGAATGGGGGTACACAGCTGGAATGTCGCCAAAACTACAATATTTTGATGACGGATGGTTATTGGAGCACAGGAAATATCCCTGCGGGAATAGATAACTCAGACAATGAGTCTGGTGCTACTATTTCCAATGATTCTTCTCCAGCCACACCGCCAACTTACGCCTACACGCCTACATTGCCTTTTTCTGATAGCTTTGGTGACACACTGGCTGATGTGGCGATGCACTACTGGAAAACTGATCTGCGTACCGACATGCTCAATAAAGTACCGGCCAACTCCGCTGACCCAGCTTTTTGGCAGCACATGGTCAATTATACAGTGGGTTTGGGGGTGAATGGCACACTTATTAACGACGACCCAAATACGCTTATTGAATTACAATCTGGCGCGCAAACATGGCCGGACCCAACCTCCGGTAACTTAGCGAAAATAGACGATCTTTGGCATGCTGCTGTCAATAGTCGGGGTGGTTTCTTTAGCGCTGCAGACCCAGCAACATTTGCAGATGCTCTAACAAATACGCTGACAACTATTGTTTCACGTACCGGGTCTGCTGCAGCGGTGGCCGCCAACTCTAATTCCCTGATTACCAACGGCCGTATATACCAAGCTAAATTTAATAGTGGTGATTGGGCGGGACATCTACTATCAATTCCCATTAATGCTACTGGATCTTTAGGTGCTGCAGAATGGAATGCAGGGGCTGTCTCATTGGCGCCCGGCACAATTGCACCATCCTCCCGTGTCGTCATAACTAAGGGTGGTAGTGGTGGCGTATCATTTGAATATGCCAATCTGACAGCTACACAAAAAGCGTTCTTGGATAAAAACACTGCGGGCACGATCGATAACTGTGGCCTGGAACGCGTCGCGTATATTCGTGGAGATGCTACCAATGAGGGTGCTGGCGGAACCTTTAGTTGTGCCAGTGCGAATAATATCAATAAATTGCGTAGGCGCGCTTCCAGCAAACTAGGGGATATTGTTAACTCTGGGCCTTTCTATGTAGGTCGACCCAGTGCCGGGCATTCCAATGTAGATCATTCTGGCTACGGCGCATTTCGAACTAGTTTCAAGGATCGAACACCGGTAGTCTATGTTGGCGCAAACGACGGTATGCTGCATGGTTTTAACGCTTGCATTTCTGGTGTAACCCCCGGCTGCTCTGCGCAAGATGAAGGTAAAGAGTTGATTGCTTACGTACCTGGCATAGTTTACGCGAATCTAAATAGAACGAGTGACAAGGATTATAACGGCAGCCATCGCTATTTTGTGGATGGCTCCCCCATGGTGGCTGATGCTCTTACCGGCACATCGCCTAGCTGGAAAAGCGTATTGGTGGGCGGCCTCAATGGTGGCGGTCAAGGCTACTATGCGTTGAATGTAACAAATCCGGCAAATTTCACCGCAGCTAATGCAGCCAATTTATTACTTTGGGAATTTACTAATGCTGATGATATTGACATGGGTTACAGCTACAATCTCCCACCAATTAATCCTTTTACCAGCCAATCCAGCCAAATTGTAAAAATGGAAAACAATCAATGGGCCGTGATTGTCGGTAATGGTTATAACAGTATTGGTGGCAAAGCTGTGCTTTATGTGTTGTTCATCACGGGCGGCGAAGATGGAACTTGGTTAATTGGCACCGACTATATCAAGCTAGTTGCTGATGCGGGTACAGGCAATGGTCTTTCCACACCAAGGCCATTTGATGCGGATGGGAATGGTTTGGTTGATGTGATCTACGCAGGTGATATCAAAGGTAACCTGTGGAAATTTGATGTAGCTTCTACTTCACCAGCAAGCTGGGTTATAGATACGGCTTTAAGTGGCGCGCCGCTCTTTGTATCAGGTACCAGCAAACCTATTATTTCTCCGCCTGCCGTAACCTTCCACCCGGGTGGCGGCCAACTAGTCATATTTGGCACTGGAAAATATCTTGAAACAGGAGACACCACAAATACAAGCACACAGACAATGTACGGCGTAAGGGACCATGACTTAACCGGGTCGGTAACGTTAGCAGACTTAGTCGAGCAAGTTGTAACAGATGCAACGGTTAGAACCTCTACGCAAAACCTTGTGCCTTATTCTGACACTATAAAAGGCTGGTATTTTAACTTACCTATCAGTGGCGAAAGACTGACAGGCGTACCTGCTTTGGAAGACGGTCTTTTTACATTCACTACAATTATACCATCTGCCTCACCCTGTGATTTTGGAGGCAGGGGATTTGCAAATACGGTAGATTATCTGACGGGAGGAATGCTCTCCAAACCTGCATTCGACATTAACAAGAACGGTGTTATTGCCCTTAATGATGGACTATCTGTAGGTGTAGAAATTGGATTTTCGGTTGGTGGCGTAACTCGGATCAGAGGCCATATGGATGATGTATTAGTATCTTCCACAGCTCCTGGCTTGCCGGTGGTAACACTGGTCACCAAAGGTTCTGTAGGAATGCGTGGACGAATTACATGGCGAGAATTAACTCAGTAAAAATTCTATTTACAAAAGTAAAAAAGATAGTAACAAATTAAATAAAGGCAGACTGAATGATGAAACTAAATACAAGAACTAATAAGCTAAAAGGTTTTTCACTAATAGAATTAATGGTTACAGTTGCAATTATTGGCATTCTCGCAGCGGTTGCCCTCCCTTCTTATCAAAATTACGTAATGCAATCTAACCGCGCTGTAGCTAAGGCGATTTTGCTTGAGAATGCTCAGTTTATGGAGCAGTTTTATACAGAAAACAGTCGATATGATCAGACCCCAGGGGGAGTTGCTGTTGCACTCCCTATCGCTCAATCGCCCAGACCGGGCGGTGGAGTCATCCAATACAACATCAGCTTGCAAGCTGTAGCACAGAATACTTTTACGCTTCAGGCGATACCAGCTGGCTCCATGGCTGGAGATATCTGCGGAACATTTACCCTAACAAATACGAGTGTACAAGGTGCCGGTGGAACTGTTGCCGCCTGCTGGAATCGATAACTCAGACTTTTTTATATGTTGTCACTCTCGTACCTCGCGTTCAATCTCCTCGGCAGTCACATGACGCACATCCTTACCTTTAACCATATAAACCACATATTCAGACATATTCTTAGCATGATCTCCAATTCGTTCGATTGCCTTGGCTACAAAAAGAATTTCTATTGAAGTCGATATTTTCCGAGGATCTTCCATCATGTAAGTAATCAATTGACGCATGATGGAGCGAAACTCTTCGTCGACAAGCTCGTCTTGACGTACGATCTGTGCGGCTGTATTAAGATCCAATCGAGCAAATGAATCAAGCGCTTTGTGCACCATATCCATTGCCATATTTGCCATATGCTTAATTTCAACAAAACGTGGCTTATGCATACGATCAGCGGCGTAAATTAGTCTTGCCATACGTGCAATTTTTTCAGCTTCATCTCCTATACGCTCAAGATCCGTAATGGTTTTAATCACCATCATAATCATCCGTAAATCACTGGCAGCAGGCTGTCTACGTGCAATAATTTGATTGCATATTTCGTCTATTGACACCTCCATTGCATTAACGCGATGATCATAAGAGATGACTTGTTCAATTAATTCCTCATCACCTTTAGTTAATGCCTCAATTGCGTGCTCAATTTGCTGCTCAACAAAGCCACCCATTTTAAGTACTCGTGTTCGTACCTCTTCAAGATCAGCATCAAATTGTTTGGAAATATGTTCTTTAATAACCATGGTATTTTTTAACCGCTTAAAAACGTAAATAATCTAAAAAAATGCATGATTAATTTATAATTAAATTGTAATTGTTTTGACGCCGCTGTTAGTCCCCAAAAGCAAAATATTGGCGCCACGCTTTGCAAACAAACCATTAGTCACAACACCGGTCATTTGGTTCAGCTTTGCTTCCAGGTCAACTGGATTCATAATTTTCCAGCCATGCACATCTAAAATGACATTCCCGTTATCAGTAGTGAATCCTTGACGCAAGGCGGGTTGCCCACCAAGCTGTGCAATCTCCCGGGCAACATAACTACGGGCCATCGGAATCACCTCCACCGGCAATGGAAAGTTTCCGAGCACATCAACGAGCTTACTTTGATCTGCAAGGCAAATAAATTTCTTCGCGACGGCAGCGACAATTTTCTCTCGTGTTAAAGCACCACCGCCACCTTTAATCATGTGCAGATGTTCGGTAATCTCGTCGGCACCATCAACATAGACAGGTAAATCATCAACATCATTTAGGCCTAAAACTTCTATTCCATGTCCTTTAAGGCGCTCTGCTGTCACTTCAGAACTTGCAACCGCGCCTTCAATTTTTTGCTTGATTTTAGCTAGTTCATCAATAAAATAATTTGCTGTTGAACCCGTTCCTACACCAACAATACAGCCAAGTGGAATTTGCTCAATCGCGGCTCTCGCAACCGCTTGTTTCTGTTCGTCTTGTGTCATTATATCCTTACGTTAATTATTCTTTACGTCTTGTGTTACCAGAAAAACGTTAACAATCCATTTAAACAATATTCATTAGCTGCAAAGTATAACCTAGCATCTGTTATTTTAAATAAATAGCTTGAAGAAAGCGTTCTTTCTCACGCTCTATTAAATGGGGAACACACGTCTTAATAAGACTCAGCATGATTTATTTGTATGACAATGATAACGTTAGATAATAACAAGAGAAAATCTGCCGTGCAATTTAATAAAATTTAAAGTGTAAAATACACACACCAAATAGATCTAAAATCGAACAACCCACATATTGCTGCATTAGTGCTATATACCATTACTCCAATATTCTTATGGCTAACATTAAACTTCTCCCCGAACTCCTAATTAATCAAATCGCTGCAGGCGAAGTCGTTGAACGCCCGGCTGCAGCACTCAAAGAAATATTAGAAAATAGTATTGATGCAAATTCAACCAAAATCTCAGTACAACTTACTCAAGGTGGCATCAAGCTAATTCGCGTTACAGATAATGGTACTGGAATACCGAAGGATGATTTAGCTTTAGCACTTTCACGCCACACAACTAGCAAAATCAATACATTAGAAGATTTAGAAAGCATCGAAAGCTTAGGTTTTCGTGGCGAAGCATTAGCAAGCATTGCTGCCGTTTCACGTATGTCACTAGCCAGCCTATACACAGATGATCAGCATGCTTGGCAGGTACTGGTTGCAGACGGGCGAATTTCACAACCAGAGCCAACGGCATTGACTACTGGAACGACTATCAATATTAACGACCTTTATTATAATATTCCAGCACGCCGTAAATTCTTAAAGACAGAAGCCACTGAATTCTCTCACTGCGAAGAAGTCTTCAAACGCATTGCATTATCACGACCTGAAATCCAATTCACTCTCCAACATAATGGAAAAGCTCGCCATCATCTAGATCAAGGCGATTTAGAACAACGCATCTCCGCTATTTTAGGCGACGAATTCAATCAGTCCGCCGTGTTTGTTGATGAACAAGCAGTAGATGTACGCTTATATGGCATGGCCGCATTACCTGCCTATTCTCAGTCCACACGTAAGGCCCAATACTTTTTTGTAAACGGGCGTTTTGTCCGCGACAAATTAATTGCCCATGCATTACGTCAAGCTTATTGCGATGTATTACATCTGGATCGACACCCAGCTTTTGTTTTATACCTAGAAATGGAACCCAAAGGGGTCGATGTAAACGTTCATCCGACTAAAACCGAAGTCCGGTTTCGTGATTCCAGAACATTACATCAGTTTATTTACCACGTCATTAATAAGTGTCTCGCCTCCCCTGGCCGAAGCGCGAAAATTAAAGAGCTACCTCAATCCGAGCCAGAAAGAAAAAAAACATACCCGAGTTACCCGCAACAAAATAAGCTACCGCTTAATGCAGCCGCGCAGCCGTCGTCATTTTACCAAACCTTATTTAAAACAAATACTCAAGCACAGCCAGCCCCTGTCGCAGATTTTTTTCCAGATGCCCAAACAAAACCACAACCCCGGAGCATTACTAATGAAGAACAAGAGTTACCACCCCTTGGTTTTGCGCTTGGTCAGCTCTGCGGCATATATATCTTGGCTCAGAATGAACAAGGTTTAATTATCGTGGACATGCATGCAGCTCATGAGCGCATCGTATATGAGAAACTTAAAACAGCACTGAATAGTCAGACAATTGTAACGCAATCATTACTCATCCCAATGACATTTCAAGCTGATAATTTAGATATTATCACCGTTGAGGAAAACAGTAGTATCTTAAGTAAGTTAGGCTTTGAAATAGCCGCATTGTCTCCGACGGCACTTGTCATTCGTGCCGTACCCGTCATCCTACAACATGCAGATGCCGTAAAATTAGCCTGTGATGTACTGAAGGAAATTCGTGAATTTGGCGCCAGCCGAGTTTTGACAGAGAAACGTAATGAGCTACTTTCAACAATGGCTTGCCATAGCGCAGTCAGAGCTAACAACTTACTGGACATTACTGAAATGAATGCGTTATTACGTGAAATGGAAACAACCGAACGCGCCGATCAATGTAATCACGGCAGGCCTACTTGGTATGAAATTAGTCTCGTTGAACTGGATAAAATGTTCATGCGCGGAAAATAACAGGCCATTATTGTCACAAATCACTAGTCCAGAACTATGCACTTTAATGCATAGTGGTTGAGTTCTAAAATCTAAAAAAACACCAGATTACGAGTTTTCTTTATCAGGACCAAACCAAGCAAGTTTCTGATGTAACTTCACCACATCACCCACAATAATTAACGTTGGCGGTGTTAAGTTTGCCGCAACAGTCAACTCTGGCAACGTCTGCAAGGTACCAACCACCGTCTTTTGTTTTTGTGTCGTTCCCTGCTGAATAATTGCGGCAGGCATTGTTTCAGGCAAACCGTGCGCTATTAATTGCTGACATAAAACAGGCAAACCCAGTAAGCCCATGTAAATCACGATAGTTTGATGAGGCCGCGCCAATGAAGACCAGTCAAGGTCAATGGTATTATTTTTCAGATGACCGGTCACAAATATACATGACTGCGCATAATCCCGATGCGTCAGCGGTATGCCAGCATAAGACGCCACGCCCGAAGCAGCCGTAATACCCGGCACGACTTGAAACGAAACATTATGAGTTGTTAACGTTTCAATTTCTTCACCGCCACGCCCAAAAATGAAGGGGTCGCCACCTTTGAGACGCAACACACGTTTACCTTCTTTTGCCAACCGAACCAATAAATTATTAATGGTTTCCTGCGGTAACGTATGCTTACTTCGTTCTTTACCTGCGTAGATACGAGAAGCATCTCTACGTACCATATCTAAAATTTCCGGTGAAACGAGACGGTCATAAACAACCACATCTGATTGCTGCATGAGTCGCAAGGCACGAAAAGTCAGCAAATCAGGATTTCCTGGCCCTGCGCCCACTAAATAAACTTCGCCCTGTGGCGCCTCGTCTTTCTCACCATGCAAAGTACGCAATAAATAATCTTTTGCTGCTTTTTCTTTTCCCGCATGAACCATTTCAGCAAATGGCCCTTGTAACATCTTCTCCCAAAAAAAACGCCTTTTTTCTATATGCGTGAAATGTTGCTTCACCTGATCACGGAATTTACCTGCGATGGCTGTTAAACGTGCGTATGTTGCCGGTATCGTCGTTTCTAGATTGGCTCGCAGCAATCTTGCCAACACGGGAGATTGACCACCACTGGAGATTGCAATCAACATGGGGGAGCGATCAACAATGGACGGCATGATAAATGAGCACAAGTCTGGGTTATCGACAACATTAACCGGAATATGTTGCTTCTTTGCAAACTCGGAAACCTGTTGATTCGTTACATGATCATTCGTAGCTGCTATGACCAAAACAACGCCCTCTAAACAATTAGGACTAAAATGCTTCGCACAATGTAAAATTTCGCCTCGACTTAGAAGTGCTTCCAAATTTTCATCAAGCTCTGGCGAGACAACTGATACTCGCGCACCTGCTTGTAGCAAAAGCATTGCCTTGCGAGTCGCGACTTCACCACCACCAACAACAAGGCAATGCTGATTCTTGATATTAATAAAAATGGGTAAGTAATCCATTATTCCCTAAACTGATTTTTTGCTTTAAACAAACTAAAGAACCGCTGGTTCATTCAAAGTTAAGTCATTAGACTTTCACCATCAACAAATCAGCGGTTCCTTAAATAGTGGGCGCTATTGTATTTTTTATAAAACCACCCAAACTACTTTCGTACTATAGATGTGCCTCATGTTTCATAACTTCTTCCAGATTCACACCAACTTCAGACTCATCAGTAAATACGGTGCCCACTTTTTTCTTACTCATGTTTTCTAGATTAAGATTATATATTTCAGGTTTCAGCGGGAAATATTTGACTTCGGAAACCAATGCCGATGCATTTTTCATAAAGAAACGAACAAACTCTTTAATTTCTGGCCTGTCAGTAGACTTGGCATCAACATAAATAAATATTGGGCGTGATAACGGCTGATAGCTACCATCCTCTACTGTCGCCGCAGATGGAATCACGCCACCGTTACCACTATCGACGGCAACAGCATGAACCTTCTTATTATTTTCTATGTAATAAGCGTACCCGAAAAAGCCCAATGCAAACATATCACTTGCAACACCTTGCACTAATACGTTGTCATCTTCAGATGCTGTAAAATCACCACGGCTCGATTTTGCCTTGCCGACAACAGCCTCAGTAAAGTACTCAAACGTACCAGAGTCTGCTCCTGCGCCGTAGAGTTTAATTTTTTTGTCAGGCCAAGCAGGGTTAACTTGATTCCAATGCGTAATTTTACCTTGTGCCGCAGGTTCCCAGAATTTCTTCAACTCTTCAACAGTGATTGTTTTACTCCATGTATTCCTTGGATTAACAACGACCGTCAAGGCATCAAAAGCAATTGGCATCTCAATATACTGCACGCCCGTCGCTTTACAAGCTTCTCTTTCGAGTTGCGTGATAGGACGTGAGGCATTCACAATATCAGCCTCGCCGCGACAGAATCTTCTAAAACCACCACCCGTACCAGAAATACCAACCGTAACTCTAACGGCTCCTCTTTTAGCAATCTGAAAATCCTCTGCGACAGCTTCTGCAATGGGATAAACCGTACTAGACCCATCAACTCTTACTGTCGGGTTGGCAACAACTGTACTCGCAGCACTGACACACATACCGAGCATTGTCGTTACAACAATCGCCTTGAAGTTAAACGAATTTAACATTTAATTCTCCACTTTCATTATTATTGAAATATAAATAGTCATTCAAGAGTTCTTCATTTCTGGACTCAGATTCTGAGTTTCGTCACATAATAAGGCAGGAATGTTACAGAATTATGACAATATTATACTATTCATGTTCAAGAATACCTCAATTAGAGTGTTTTGCTCATGGTACATGGCTAGGCGCCAAGCCGTCACAGCAGCCATTCTATGAAAGGCTTGGCAACAGCCCCATGCGCTATGAGGGAGGCGTTATGAATGTAATATTCTTGAACATGGAGAGTATAGCTAAAATAATCGCTGTCTTTGTTTTTTGTAATATCAAACAGTCGCGCTTTTCACCACGCCAGCTATTTGTTCTGCCCAGTAAGCAACTTTATCTTCGTCCTTACCCTCTACCATCACACGCACTAATGGCTCAGTCCCCGACGCACGAAGCAGAACACGTCCATTACCATCAAGATCTTGATTGGCTTCTTGTTGTTTAGCCTGGATAGAATAGTTAGTTTGAAAATCAAATGCTTTTGGTACTTTTACATTGATTAGCTTTTGCGGGAAGAGCTGCACTTCTCCCATCGACTCAGCAAGTGTTTTATCAGTTTCTCTCAGTGCATGCAGTACTTGCAAGGCAGCAATAATTCCATCACCTGTTGTGTGTTTGTCGGCACAAATGATATGACCGGAACCTTCGCCACCAAGTTGCCAATTATTCTCCTGCAGTAATTCCAATACATAACGATCACCCACGTTAGCACGTTTAAATGGGATGCCTAGTTTCTGAAGACTATTTTCAATTGCAAGATTAGTCATTAAAGTGCCGACAACACCACCTTTCAGCTGATTGTTCAGAAAACGATGTTTAGCAATGATATAAATTAATTGATCGCCATCATATAAAATCCCGGCTTTATCAACCATCATGACACGATCACCATCACCATCGAGCGCAATACCTAAATCTGCTCGGTTTTGTTTAACAGCCGCTTGCAGCGTTTCACAATAGGTTGCACCGCACTCATGATTAATATTAAGACCATCTGGCTGAGCGGCTATGGTTATCACTTCGGCACCAAGTTCATGCAACACATAACCCGCTATGTGATAGGTTGCCCCATGAGCGCAATCAACAACAATACGCAAACCACGGAGATCAAGATGATAGGGAAAGGTGCTCTTACAAAACTCAATGTAACGCCCTGTGGCATCTTTTATGCGTTGAACTTTACCCAATTGTGCAGATGGCATTGTTTCGATTGGTGCACTTAATCCTGCCTCTATTTTATGCTCCATCTCATCAGGCAATTTACTACCTTCTGACGAGAAGAATTTAACCCCATTATCTTCATACGAGTTATGCGATGCTGAAATCACAACACCGGCTTGTATTCTTAATGCGCGAATGAGATAAGCAATGGCAGATGTTGGCATAGGACCAGATAAAAGCACATCGACACCAGCAGCACAAAAACCTGCTTCCATAGCTGATTCCATCATATACCCAGAAATCCGTGTGTCTTTACCAATTAACACCGTTGGCCGCTCTCCCTTCATTAGATGCCAATCAGCTTCCGCAAACACTTTCCCAGCAGAGTACCCTAGATGCATTACAAACTCAGGGGTAATTGGCGCCACTCCGACACGCCCTCTTATACCATCCGTACCAAAATATTTTTTAGTCAATTTAAAATCCAGAAATGATAAATATAAAAAGAGTAAAGGATCTACCGTAATTATTTACTGATCAGCATCAATCATTGCATTGTAAACAGCAATGGCATCTTTAGTTGCTTTCACATCATGCACACGCAATATGCTTGCGCCTTTAACGGTCGCCAACAAAGCAGCAGCAACACTTTCATGAACACGCTGACCCACTTCATTACCCGTTATTGTTCCCAGCATAGATTTACGCGAAAGTCCTGCTAGTATTGGCACACCCAGTTTCTTAAAATCACTCATCCGATTCAACAACTGCAAATTATGCGCTAAATTTTTTCCAAAACCAAATCCAGGGTCAACAACTAACCGGTCTTTAGCTATACCCGCAGCCAATGCAGCATCCATACGCTTTTGCAAGAAGTTCATAACATCGTCTACTACATCAATATATTGAGGATTCTTTTGCATACTACTTGGCTGGCCTTGCATATGCATTAGACAAATCAACGTTTCTTTATTGGCAACAACCTCTAACGCACCTGGCGCACGTAATGCATTAACATCATTAACCATTGTCACCCCGGCGTCTATTGCTTGCTGCATCACTTGTGGCTTGGACGTATCTACTGATGCGGGGAAATTCATCTTTACCAACGCTTGAATCACTGGCATCACACGACTAAGCTCTTCCTCCACACTGACGAAATCACTACCGGGGCGAGTTGACTCACCACCAATATCCAGTATATCGGCACCCTCTTCAATTAAAAGTTTGGCATGCTCTATCGCACGATCTGTTGAATGATAAAGACCGCCATCAGAAAAGGAGTCGGGTGTTACGTTAATAACTCCCATAATGAGCAAGCGACAAGTTGAAGCGTCAGTAATTTGTCGCAATATAGACACGATAAAACTCTGTGAAGCTGGGAAAGGAAATTTGGGGAAATTAACAGGACACGACAAATAATCGCATCCTGTTAATATTGCTAGTCAGCCTCTTTGGCAACGCCGCCATGTGGGGGAGCTTTTGGCTCGACTGAATCATCTGAATCTTTTGAATCCGTAGAATCTATCGTTTCATCAGCACCTTCTTCTGGCGGCGAATCATCTTTGTTTGATGCCACCGTCTTAGGTGGTTTAGGCTCACGGGGCGGGAGACCTGCCATAATATCCTGAATTTGATCCTTATCTATCGTTTCCCACTCCAATAAAGCCTTAGTCATGGCTTCAATTTTATCTTTATTTACCTCAATTAAATCACGTGCAATTTTATATTGCTCATCGACAATACGCCGAACTTCAGCATCCAGCTTTTGCATGGTCTGCTCACTCATAGTTTTATGAGTGGTGACAGAACGACCAAGAAAAACTTCGCCTTCATTTTCTCCATATACCATTGGACCCAACGCATCAGACATACCCCATTGAGTAACCATCTGCCGTGCTAGATCTGTTGCACGCTCAAAGTCATTGGAAGCGCCCGTTGTCATTTGTTTCATGAAAACCTCTTCTGCAATACGTCCACCGAACATAACGGCAATTTTTTGCAGAATCTCTTCGCGCTCCATACTAAAACGATCTTCCGTCGGCAATTGCATCGTGACACCTAATGCACGCCCACGAGGAATAATCGACACTTTATGAACGGGGTCCGTCTTGTCCAGTAGCTCCGCAACAACCGCATGGCCCGATTCATGATAAGCCGTATTACGACGCTCATGCTCAGGCATGACAATTGAACGTCGTTCCGCACCCATAAAAATTTTGTCTTTAGCTTTCTCGAAATCATCCATATCCACCAAACGTTTATCGCTACGCGCGGCAAATAGTGCGGCCTCATTAACTAAATTAGCAAGATCAGCACCCGACATGCCTGGTGTACCGCGTGCCAGAATATCGGCCTTTACGTCAGGAGAAAGCGGCACTTTGCGCATATGTACGTTAAGTATCTGTTCACGGCCACGAATATCAGGAAGCGGAACCGTCACTTGTCGATCAAAACGACCCGGACGTAGCAAAGCTGGATCAAGTACGTCAGGACGGTTAGTTGCTGCGATAACAATCACACCCTGAGCACCTTCAAAACCATCCATTTCTACAAGCAATTGGTTGAGCGTCTGTTCACGCTCATCATTACCACCACCTACGCCGGCGCCGCGTTGGCGACCAACAGCATCTATCTCATCAATAAAAATGATGCAAGGCGCTTGTTTTTTTGCTTGCTCAAACATGTCTCGCACTCTAGAAGCACCGACACCAACAAACATTTCAACAAAATCAGAACCAGAAATGCTAAAAAACGGCACTCCTGCTTCTCCAGCAATTGCACGTGCCAACAACGTTTTACCTGTTCCAGGGCTACCCACCAATAGAACACCGCGTGGAATACGCCCGCCCAGTTTTTCAAACTTGGTGGGGTCACGTAAAAATTCTACTAATTCTGAAACCTCTTCCTTCGCTTCCTCACAACCCGCAACATCAGCAAATGTAGCTGGATTTGCATTTTTTTCCAGCATGCGTGCTTTACTCTTTCCAAAAGAGAATGCACCGCCGCCCTTGCCACCGCCTTGCATCTGACGCATGAAGAAAATCCACACCCCGATAAGCAACAGCATTGGGAACCAAGAGACAAAAATGTTCATTAACATTGACGGCTCTTCTTCCGGCCTCGCTTCAACAATGACACCCGCTTTAAGCAGGTCACTCACCAACCAAGGATCAGATGGCGAATAGGTCATGAACTGTCTGCCATCTGATTTGGTGCCTCGTAAGACACGCCCTTCGATGACAACCTTAGCGACTCTGCCTTGGTTCATTTCATTAATAAACTGAGAATATTCCATCGTTGTCTGCGATGGCTGACGCACACTAAACTGATTGAACACTGTCATCAGAACTAATGCAATCACTAGCCAAATGGCCATGTTTTTAATTAGACTATTCAAAATAACTCCTTGGTTTTAAACCTTAACATGTCCTTACTTCATTTTAACTCTATTTAAGAATAGATAATATAATAAACAGATATGCTTTATATTTACAATTATATTTTTCCAGCGTTTCTATTTTCTATAAGTTATTTTACCGTAACGAAGATTTATTGCTTTTTTTCAGATCCTAACAAGTATAGTTCTTTACTGCGATCTCGTGACGCTTTTGGCTTGCGTATTATTACACGATCGAAGCCAGCACGCATTGAAAGTAAGTATTGATCAAATTCATACCCTTGAAAAACTTTGACTAGAAAACTCCCCCCCGGGTTCAATCGTTCGATAGAAAATTCCAACGCTAACTCAGCCAGATGCATGCTACGCGCCTGATCACTTAACTTGATACCACTTACATTGGGGGACATATCTGAAATTACAAGATCTAATGGGCGATTTTCTAATCGTATATTCAATTCATTTAAAATACCGTCTTCTCTAAAATCACCTTGAATAAATTCCACGCCTGGCATAGGCGCCATTTCCAGCAGATCTAACGCAACAATTTTTCCATTCGGGCCAATTTTATTGGCAACAACTTGAGACCAACTACCCGGCGCTGCGCCTAAGTCAACCACAGCCATACCAGGCTTGAACAATTTGTCTCGCTCATGAATTTCAAGCAATTTATAAGCAGCGCGTGAACGATAACCATCTTTCTTTGCTTGTTTAACAAAAAAGTCATTGACATGCTCCTTCATCCAAGCATTGCTGGTTTTAGCTTGCTTCATCGCGTAGAATTAGGTATTTAGCTTTAAAAGAAATTATGTTAACACTAACAAGTAAGCATCGCCGTGAGTTAAAAGCACTGGCTCATGACATTAATCCAGTTGTCATCATCGGGAAAATCGGGCTATCTGCCAGCATCATAAGTGAATTAGAAAGAGGGTTATCAAGTCACGAATTGATTAAAATTAAAATACAAATTGATGATCGAGAAACAAGAAAAGAGTTATTTGAGGAAATTTGCCAACAACTTGATGCAGCGCCTGTACAACAGATTGGAAAAATACTTGTAATTTATCGCCCTAAATCAGATGTAACCGATAAACCACCGGCAACTCCCATACCTAATAAGAAGAAGAATGAATCTCGACGTACCAAACGCAGTTTTCAGTCTTAAAAACTAAGGCTATATCACCGTTAATTGTTCGCTCACTACAAATAAACACTAACTCTCGTTTATAAACAGACCATTAACATAAAAAAACAACAATTAATTTTTTACAGTAAATTCAATTGGTTGCATGATTACCAATAACTAACGGTGATATAGCCAAAACTAATCATACTAGATATATCTCACACCCAAAATCTCATACTCACGAATACCGCCAGGCGCCCGTACTTCCGCAACGTCGCCTTCCAGTTTTCCGATGAGCGCACGTGCAATGGGCGAACTAATAGAAATCTTTCCTTCTTTTATGTTTGCTTCATCATCACCCACAATTTGGTAGGTTATCGTATCACCACTCTCTAATTCTTCTAAATCAATTGTCGCGCCAAAAACACACGCACCATCTGCATTAATTAATGCAGGATTAATAATCTGCGCGTTAGATAGTTTACTCTCTAAATCAATTATGCGCCCTTCGATGAATCCTTGCTTCTCTTTAGCGGCATCATATTCCGCATTCTCAGAAAGATCGCCATGAGACCGAGCCTCAGCTATCGCAGCAATAACAGCTGGGCGATTTACACTCTTCATTTCTTGTAATTCATTGCGTAGCGCTTCTGCACCTACTACCGTCAATGGAATTGTACTCATAGCATTCTGCCTTTCATATTCAAGTTCATATTATCTTGCACCTATATCTCAAGTATCTCATCTATCCATGAAGTTTTTGTAGATTATAAGGCTGCAATTCTTGTGTGTTTGTCATGCCAACACAAGCAGCTCGCGCACCTGCTAATGTTGTGTAATACGTTACCCTGGCTTCAAGCGCCGCATGACGAATAGAATAGGAGTCATGAACCGCATTACGTTTATTTTCGACTGTATTAATAATTAAATCAATTTCTCCATTTTTAATCATATCCACAATATGTGGGCGGCCTTCTGCAACCTTATTAACCGTGACGACCTCCAGCCCCGCGTCCGACATCGCCGCAGCCGTACCCCGTGTAGCATAAATGGTGAAACCAAGCTCTGCAAGATTATGCGCGATTTCTATGGCTTGAAGCTTATCCGATTGACGAACACTAATGAATATTTTTCCAGAATCAGGCAATCGAGTACCTGTTGCTAATTGTGACTTCACAAACGCTTCAGCAAACGTTTTTCCAATACCCATTACTTCACCGGTAGATTTCATCTCAGGCCCAAGAATCGTATCAACCCCAGCTAATTTAATAAACGGAAACACCGCTTCTTTTACTGAATAATAAGTGGGTGTCGCTTCTTTAATTATACCCTGCTGAACAAGTGACATCCCTGCCATACAACGTGCAGATATTTTAGCCAATTGCAAATTTGTGGCTTTAGAAACAAAAGGCACGGTACGCGAGGCCCTAGGATTAACTTCCAAGACATATACTGTCTCATCTTGAATCGCAAACTGCACGTTCATGAGTCCCACCACATTCAAAGCCCGTGCCATTGCACCCGTTTGTCGACGTAATTCATCCTGCATTTCTGGCAGCAAATTAAAGGGCGGCAAAGAACAGGCCGAATCACCTGAATGTACACCCGCTTGTTCAATATGCTCCATAATGCCACCAACAAGCACCGTCTCGCCATCATAAATCGCATCAATATCGACTTCTGTCGCATTATTAAGAAAATGATCCAATAAAACGGGTGAGTCGTTGGATACTTTCACTGCCTCGCGCATATAACGTTCTAAGTCACCCTGTTCGTGAACGATCTCCATCGCACGACCACCTAGTACATAACTCGGCCTTACAACCAGCGGATAACCAATTTCATTAGCTGCAGCAATTGCAGCCTCTGGATTACGCGCCGTACGGTTTGGTGGTTGCTTCAACCTTAACTTGTGCAACATTTTCTGAAAACGTTCACGATCTTCAGCGCAATCAATCATATCAGGGCTAGTGCCGATGATTGGCACCCCATTGGCCTCAAGATCACGCGCCAATTTCAGCGGTGTTTGCCCGCCATATTGCACGATAACGCCGAATGGTTTTTCCACATCAACAATAGCCAATACATCTTCAAGTGTTAATGGCTCAAAATATAAGCGGTCTGAAGTATCATAATCTGTTGAAACAGTTTCTGGGTTACAGTTAACCATAATGGTTTCAAAACCATCTTCGCGCAAAGCCAACGCAGCATGTACACAGCAATAATCAAACTCAATACCCTGACCTATTCGATTGGGGCCGCCACCTAATACAATGATTTTCTTTCTATCGGTGGGTAACGCCTCACACTCTTCCTCATAGGTGGAATACATATAAGCAGTATTTGTCGCAAATTCTGCAGCACATGTGTCCACACGCTTAAACACCGGCCGCAGATTTAATTCATGACGTTTAGCACGCACTGCTGCTTGATTCGTATTAAGTATTTTGGCCAAACGTCGATCAGAAAACCCACTACGCTTTAATTTGCGCAGCGCATTAAAATCTATCGTATCCAGTGTTTTACTGACCAGTTTTTGTTCCTGCTTTACCAAGTCTTCGATTTGCGCCAAAAACCAAGGGTCAATGTGCGTGAGCTTATGAATCTCATCAAATGCCATATTGCAACGGAAAGCATCAGCAACATACCAAATACGCTCCGAACCGGGATTGCCCAACTCTGACTTAATATTTTCAATATTCGTCGATTTCTCATCAAAACCATCAACACCTGTCTCTAAACCACGCAAAGCTTTTTGCAATGATTCCTGAAAGGTTCGTCCTATCGCCATCACCTCACCCACAGATTTCATTTGAGTGGTGAGACGATCATTCGCTTGTGGAAATTTTTCAAAAGCAAAACGAGGAATTTTGGTAACGACATAATCTATTGTTGGCTCAAATGAGGCCGGCGTAATACCGCCAGTTATATCATTACCCAATTCATTCAAGGTATAACCCACCGCCAATTTAGCCGCAATCTTTGCTATCGGAAAACCCGTTGCCTTTGAAGCCAAAGCTGACGAACGTGATACACGCGGATTCATTTCAATTACCAGCATACGTCCATCAGTCGGACTAATGGCAAACTGCACATTAGAGCCGCCGGTTTCTACGCCGATTTCACGCAACACCGCAATCGAAGCATTGCGCATCAACTGATATTCTTTGTCTGTCAGCGTTTGCGCAGGTGCGACAGTAATCGAATCACCCGTATGAACGCCCATAGGATCGAGATTCTCTATCGCACAAATAATAATGCAGTTATCCTGCTTATCACGCACGACCTCCATTTCAAATTCTTTCCAACCGATAACCGACTCTTCGATTAATAACTCTTTAGTCGGCGAAGCATCTAATCCACGCTCACAAATTTCTAGAAACTCTTCCCGGTTATAAGCAATACCGCCGCCACTACCCCCCATCGTGAAAGATGGACGAATAATTGCAGGATAGCCAACCATGGCCTGTACTTGTATCGCTTCTTCGATACTATGGGCAACCGCTGAACGCGCCGAGGCAAGCCCTATTTGAGACATGGCTTGTTTAAATTTCTCGCGATCTTCTGCCTTATCAATGGCTTCACGTGAAGCACCAATTAGTTCCACGCCATATTTTTCTAATACGCCATGCTTGGCTAAATCTAATGCACAGTTCAGCGCCGTTTGCCCACCCATAGTAGGCAACAGTGCTTCAGGGCGTTCAATTTCAATGATTTTTTCCACCATCGACCAAGTAATTGGCTCAATATACGTTGCATCAGCCACTTCCGGATCAGTCATAATGGTCGCCGGATTGGAATTAACCAAAATAATGCGATAACCTTCCTCACGCAATGCTTTACAAGCTTGCACACCAGAATAGTCAAACTCACAAGCTTGGCCAATAATAATAGGACCTGCACCGATGATGAGGATGGATTTTATGTCGGTACGTTTAGGCATATTTTTCTAACCGGACAATTTGCGAAGAAATTAGGAAAGTTATTAATTGAGTTGTTATACGAATGATTTAAATTATTCTTTGTATTCTTTCATCATATCAATGAATCGATCAAATAAATAATCTGCTTCTGATGGTCCTGGGCTCGCTTCAGGGTGGCCTTGAAAACAAAATGCAGGGCGGTCTGTTAACTCAAACCCCTGTAAACTACCATCAAATAATGATAGGTGTGTCACACGCGCATTCTTTGGCAAAGTATCAACATCCACTGCAAAACCATGGTTCTGACTGGTAATAATGACTTGCCCACTATTAACATCTTGCACCGGATGATTTGCGCCATGATGACCAAATTTCATTTTGGTGGTACGCGCACCGTTAGCCAACCCTAGCAGTTGAAGGCCCAAGCAAATACCAAAAATAGGAATTTTCTCATCAAGAAACACTTTAGTCGCAGCTATCGCGTAGTCACAAGGTTCTGGATCACCCGGCCCATTGGATAAAAACACGCCGTTAGGTTTTGATGCCAAAATATCCTTAGCCTTTGTTTGTGCTGGATAAACTGTAACATGGCAGCCACGCTGTGCTAACTTGCGTAATATATTACGTTTAATACCAAAATCAAGTGCAGCCACTCTAAAGGAGGGGTTTTCTGGTGTTTGATAGCCTTGCTCCAGCGTCCACTCACCTTCACACCACTCATAAGGCTGATCACAACATACTGTTTTAGCCAGATCCATACCTTTCAGTCCAGGGAATGTTTTGGCGGACCGTAACGCTTCCACCTCATCAATTTGCCCTGCCATAATGCAACCTGACTGCGCACCTTTCTCCCGCAGAATACGCGTTAGCTTACGCGTATCAATATCGGCAATGGCAACTATATTGTGATCTTTAAGGTATTCGGATAGCGTTTGGGTCTTTCGCCAGCTGCTTGGAACCAAAGGTAAATCCCGAATCACCAGCCCAGCCACAAAAACTTTACCAGAACTATCTGACTCGACATCCTCTGTATTTGTACCCGTATTACCGATATGTGGATAAGTCAGCGTAACAATTTGTTGGCAGTAAGACGGATCCGTAAGAATTTCCTGATAACCCGTCATCGCCGTATTAAAAGCAACTTCACCAACATTAACCCCTTCAGTGCCAATAGATATGCCACGAAAAATAGTGCCATCGGCTAGAGCGAGGATGGCTTTCGGGCGTTGTGACACAGAGGACTCCTTGTTGTGGATACTAGTTAAATGAATAAAAAGGGCGAAGAGTTAGTTACGCTTTACACCGTCGCTTTTGAGTTAGTAAATTATACGTGAAAACAGATTTCGTTTCCACGAAAAGCCGCTTAACAACGCCCAAACACCATTCAGAGATGAATGCAGTCTATATTTAACGAGATTTTATAAGAAATCTTTTCAAGGCAAAAGCCAATAATAACAAGACTTGTGTTTTACTTAAAATATCACCGTTATCTGCCTGTTTTAAAAAAACTAATTAAAATGCTATAAAATAGCTTTCTCTTTTCTCTTATTACATTTTGTCCTTATTACTGTTGTTTTTGGGACGCAATCGCTGACGGCCATGCTTGACCAAGTACGTATGGCTTGCTATAAGTTCATCTGCAGGAACTGCTTGTGACTTGATTACCAATAACTTAAAAGGGGAATTATATGAACAAATCCGAACTTATCGACGCGATTGCAAAATCAGCTGACATTTCCAAAGCTGCGGCTGGAAGTGCACTAGATGGCACATTGTCAGCCATTAAATCTGCACTCAAAAAGAACGAGACCGTAACTTTGGTCGGATTCGGTACCTTTAAAGTAGGTGAACGCGCAGCTCGTACAGGACGTAACCCTCGCACAGGCGCTGCAATTAAAATCAAAGCAGCAAAAGTTCCAAAATTCAGTGCTGGTAAAGCACTCAAAGATGCAGTAAACTAGCGGCCTTCTGATCGGGGGTGCTTAGCTCAGATGGTAGAGCGTCGCCCTTACAAGGCGAATGTCGGCGGTTCGATCCCGTCAGCACCCACCAGTTCACTTGGCAAGTTATGGAGTGGTAGTTCAGTTGGTTAGAATACCGGCCTGTCACGCCGGGGGTCGCGGGTTCGAGTCCCGTCCACTCCGCCAACCGCATTAAATGAGGGTGAACGATAGTTCGCCCTTTTTAATTTTAAAGATGCATAAAGATGCATATATGCATCACCCTACCGGATTATAAATAGTGTTTGATTTTGTTAACAAAAAAAAACGCGTCGTCCAAGTCATTATGGGCATAGCTGTATTACCGTTTTTATTTTGGGGCGTTGAATCATATCGCCAAGATGGTGGAGAAAGTGTCATCGCAGATGTTGAAGGAGAAAAAATTCATCGGCGCGAGTTTGACCAAGCGCTACGCGACCATCAAGATAGAATGCGCTCTATGTTAGGCGCAAACATTGATGCTGCCATCCTAGATAACCCTGAACTGAGATCCTCAGTTTTAGACAGCTTAATTCAACAGCGTTTATTAAGAGTCGAATCCATTAACATGGGAATGACCGTATTAGACTCGCAGCTCGTTAGGGCTATAAGTGAAATTTCCGATTTTCAGCAAGACGGGCAATTTTCTAATCAGCGCTATGAAGATGCGTTATCACGCTCTCAAATGAACCCTTTAATGTTTGAATCGCGGATGCGTGAAGAAATAATGCTGCAGCAATTGCTTGACGCATATACAGACAATGGCTTCATCTCTAATACGGTGGCTAAAAAAGTCATGTATTTGAGTGAGGTAGAACGCGATGTTAACCTAGCAGAAATCCAGCCTGATCAGTTTTTATCGCGGATAAACCCAAGTGAAAAAGAAATTGCGGATTACTTTGATAGCCACCAGGTAGATTTTCATTTACCTGAACGTGCCCGCGTTGAATATGTCGTCTTAACACTCGACGGTTTAGCTGAAAAACAAATGGTTAATGATGACGAAATTAACGAGTATTTCGAAGAATACAGGCATAATTTTGAACAAGCGGAAGAACGACAAGCTAGCCATATACTGCTCAGCATTGCTGACACAGCAACGATTGAAGAAAAAGCGGCAATCAATGAAAAAGCAATCAATTTGCTAGAACAAATTAAACAAGCACCGGAGCGTTTTGCTGAATTTGCTGCAGAGCATTCAGATGATCCAGGCTCAGCAACTCAAGGCGGTGATTTAGGGTTCTTTGGCCGCACTGTGATGGTAAAAGCATTTGAAGATGAAATTTTTCAGATGCAGCCTGATGAAATTCGCGGCCCAGTTGAAACAGATTTTGGCTTGCATATCATTAAACTCACCGGCATTAAAGAAGCCAAAACAGCTAATTTAGCTGAGGTTAAACAACAAATTATACAGGAATTACAGAAATACAAAGCGGGCGCTATTTTTGGTGAGATCGCTGAAGATTTTAGTAATACAGTTTACGAACAAAGTGATACGTTGCAGTATGCTGCTGAAGAATTTGAGTTAACGCTGCATCAGAGTGACTGGATCGATAGTCGATCAACGGAACCCGAGGTTCTTGCTAACGAACGGCTTCTCAATGCGATCTTCTCTGATGACACAATTAAAGACAAGCGCAACACGGATGCCGTTGAGGTCATGCAAGACACGCTAGTCTCAGCAAGAATATTGGAGCATAGAATTGCGTCAACGCAATCGTTAACATTAGTAAAAGATGAAATCATTAAGCGCCTAAAGGTCATACAAGCCGCTGAAATGGCTATTAAAGATGGCGAGAATAAATTAGCACGATTACGATCTGGCGAGGATGATGTTGTAGCATGGGGCGAACCAAAACAAATCTCATATTTACAACCACAGAACCTAGACACACCCATTTTACAAGCAGTGTTTAAGGCGCCATTAACCAAATTACCTACTTATGTCGGCATCGCTAGTCCGCAAGGAAACTATTCCTTAGTGCGTATTAATCGCTCAATTGAGCCTGAAGTTAATATGACTGAAGATGCGGCTAAACATAAAAGCTTAAGCCAACAATTACAGCAAATGATTAACCAAGAAGAAATGTCTTCTTATTTCGCTGAGCTACGTAAGCGCTATGATGTCACTATCATGCAACAAAGCATGGAGTATTAAACGAAGAAACACAAATACGCTATTTTATTCAATGAAATAGCGCATCTCCCCGCTAAAAAGACACAGCCCATTTTTTACTATGCTTGCTTATCGCTATCCGATTGAACAAGATAAATCAGTAACGCACTAAAAATCACAACCAGACGAAAAGCCGGTTGTTGGCCATTGGAAACTTCTGATTGCCACATCATAAACCACTCGCCGCCAATGGTCATAAACCCCGTAAACCACAGAATAACCCCCATCGTTAAACCCACGACGGCCATTCCTTTCGCTTGATTGAAACGGTCAGAATCCTTTCTAGATAAATAAAGGCGCAATCCGCCAACCCAACAAAACAGCGCAATAACGGCTTCCATAAGAATAATCAAACAAAAAATAGTGTGATGGATAGTCGTTGAATCTATAGCCCGCCACATACCATTATTATCTGGGAACGTCGTGTCCATTTTAAGGACATGGCTGATAATCTTAAAATTTGAATCATAGTCAGAAAAATTACTAAATGCGGCTAATGAAGCAAATAATGCAACTGCCCAGACAAATACTACTTTTGAAATTTTTGTATACACTTTTTACTTTTAAAATTAATACCAAGACAAGCAAGTGCAGTTTCCTTAAAAACCACACTGACTTATTTTCCACTGCATCATCTCTTTAATAGCCACCACCACTTTCCTCGGTCACTTGCTGAATGCCCGCCAATAACCACACGGAATCAGCATCTTTAAGGTTTTTCTGAACATGCCAAATTTCATCAAAATCTTCCGGCGCACCATTCAATCCTTCGCGTAATTGACCGCTAAAACGTACACTCGCAACCGCCAAATCTTCTGTCGTTTCTACATCTAACAAATCCGCATCAATAGACACCACCTCAGTCTTTTGTTGATTCAAACCATGCTCGTTAATTTGCATACTGATTTCAGCAAGCATTTCTGGTGTTGTATATTCACGAATATCATTGATATCTCCCGCATCATGCGCAGCTTGAAGGCGGATAAACGAAACCTTCGCATTGCGCAGAAATGGTGCCACTTTGAAATCTACTGGAATATTTCCATGGGGTCTAGATGATCCGTTCGCTGTCGTTGTATCCAACGATCGTATGGATGGTGTATTAACATTTTCATTCGCATTCAAACCAGAGAACTGCATAGGTCTAGACGGCCCAGCTGCCTGAGGTTTGCGCATAATACGCATCACGAAGAAGATCCCACCCATTATGATGGCCAGCATTAATATATCCATCATATTAATGCCTTCAAATGCCCCTCCCATAAATAGCGCCGCCAATAAACCGCCAGCCGCCAAACCCGCTAGCGCTCCGCCCCATTTACTACCGCCCGCTGGTGATGGCGTAGAAGCCGGTGGTTGTGCTGGCCGAGGCGCTGCTTGTTGGTTTAGGGAATGGCGCTGCTTACCAAAACTCTTCCCTCCCCCCATACGTCGGGCTTCAGCATCAAAAGCAACTAATCCAGTACTAAATATGACCAAGGTTAGAAGGGTGAATATTTTCTTCACTTCGATCTCCTCATATATAAGGAATCTACGATTCCATCATAAAATATGAGAGTATAGCATTTCAACCAAACTCATTTATTATGTAAGGCAGTTCCCAGAGATCCGGCCAAACAAATAGAATAACTCAAGATTCACCCAAACATTAATGACTAACAAATCAAGAAGACAATTGCTTAAGCTAGGTGCATTAGTTAGCCTCATTGGAACAACTGTAACCGGATGCCGCACTCACGGTTTACTGAGAATTCCTACGCCAACTGAAGTGAAAGGGCCATTTTATCCAGTAGAAGATCAAAAGGATAAAGATTTTGATTTGACCAGAATTGATGGTCGAGAAGGCGTCGCAGATGGTAAGCACATTATTATCTTGGGTCATATTACCGACATTGAGAACAAGCCAGTGACAGGCGCAACCATTGAAATTTGGCAGGCCAATACACGAGGGCGCTACAATCACCCGCTTGACCCAAGCTCTCAACCACTGGACCAGAATTTCCAAGGCTGGGCAATAATTGCCAGTGAAGAAAATGGGAGTTTTCGCTTCAAAACAGTCATGCCTGGTGCATATCCTGCATCAGAAAGCTGGACACGACCACCACACATTCATTTCAAAATCTCTAAGCCCGGTTATATCACACTCATCACACAAATGTATTTTCCAGATGAGCAGCTTAACAAAACCGACTTATTATTAAGCCATAAAAACGCTCTGGAACGACCACTAATGACAGCCAAATCTATTAGCGATGAGGAGGGAATAACAGTTTACGAGTACAATATCGTTTTAGCTGAAATATAATGCTGTAATCATTTTAAATTTAACTTAATACTTTTTTGACATCATGACATCTAAACATTGCCCACTACTTATCCTTGGTTCCGGCCCTGCTGGTTATACCGCTGCTGTCTATGCCGCACGTGCGAATTTGAATCCGGTTGTTATCACAGGATTGGAACAAGGCGGCCAGCTGATGACAACAACAGATGTTGATAATTGGCCTGCAGATGCCATGGGTGTTCAAGGCCCGGAATTAATGGAGCGCTTCCAGAAACACGCAGAGCGTTTTAATACCAAGATTATTTTTGATCATATTCACACCGCTGAGTTGACCAAGAAGCCGTTTACTTTGACGGGTGACCAGGGAAGCTATACTTGCGATGCATTAATACTCGCTACCGGTGCATCAGCACAATACTTAGGCCTGCCCTCTGAGGAAGCATTTATGGGGCGAGGCGTATCTGGTTGCGCGACATGCGATGGCTTTTTTTACAAAGGCCAGGATGTTGCCGTAATTGGTGGCGGAAATACTGCCGTAGAGGAAGCACTTTATCTCTCTAACATCGCCAAGAAAGTAACCATAGTCCATCGACGAGATACGTTCCGTTCAGAAAAAATACTCATTGATAAGCTAATGGGTAGGGTCAAAAATGGCAATATTACGCTGGAACTCAATCATGTGCTTGATGAAGTGTTGGGTGATAACTCAGGCGTAACGGGGATGCGCATCAAAAGCACACAAGAAGATAGCACCAAGACACTAGATTTACACGGCGTTTTCATCGCTATCGGCCATAAACCCAATACCAGCTTATTTGATGGGCAATTAGACATGAATAATGGTTATATCGTTACCCAAAATGGAAATAACGGCAATGCAACCGCCACCTGTATTCCCGGTATTTTTGCGGCAGGTGATGTGCAAGATCACATATACCGCCAAGCAGTTACTAGCGCAGGTACTGGCTGTATGGCCGCTCTGGATGCTGAACGATATCTTGATAATTTATAAGCTTCGATTGAATCTACCATTGAATTCATATAATGAAAAGCAACAAGAAAGCACCGGCTGACACCGCTAAGCATGACAATGAAATTTCTTTATTTCATGATGCGATGCAAGGCGTCCAGCCATTAAATAAACCCGACAAAGTTATTCACGAACGAAAAACGACACCTCCAGCTTCTCAATATATTGTGCAAGAGGAGCCATCAATCCTTGAAGATTCGCTCTCTGATCATATTTCGCTTGAATTAGCGGATGGCGAGGAATGGTCTTTCCTCTCTCCCGGCGTATCACGCCAAACATTGCGACGATTACGTCGTGGTTATTGGGGAATCCAAGCTCACTTGGACTTGCACGGATTTAACCGCGATGAAGCGCGCCTGGAACTGATATCGTTTCTGGATGCTTGTCGGGACGAGGGTTTGCGTAGCGTCTGCATCATACACGGCAAAGGGTTAAGCTCAAAAAACCAAGCGCCGGTATTAAAAACCAGAATCGGAAATTGGTTAGCACAACGAAATGACGTGCTAGCATTTTGTCAAGCACGGCCAGAAGATGGCGACGGCGGTGCTGTGGTTGTATTACTCAGAACAGCTATGTAGTAAAAACACACACTCCATACATTGTTTACTTTTACAACGAGGGTGTTGATTCATGCGGATAGGCTTTTTCATATTTCTCCTGGCACAATATGCAACGCTGCGCCGAAGGATAAGCCAGTAACCGATCAAACCCAATTTCATTATCGCAATCAATACAATCACCGAACTCAAGTTCCTGCAGATATTTCATCGACATTTCAAGCTCACGCATCTCGATGATTTGTCGATCAACAAGTGCAGTGTCAACGTCATCAGGTATGTCGGACGCACTACCAATGACATATTGTGGGTCGCTGCTGTGGCCTAGCTCACGACGAACTTCTTCCTGCAATTCTAAATAACGTTTTTGCTGTGCGATTTTTAGTTGCGCTAATTGGTCTTCGGTAAAATCTGCCATCATCTACCCTTTGTCGTAATGATTGCAATTACTATTCAATATATCAAGAAGCATAAACCACAAGCACACTCATATTGGTCGAATTATGGATTAAATGCCACACTGAATCCTTGATAAATATCAACTCATTCAATAATTGACAAATTTCTTAACGTGTTATAAAAACTATAGATGTGTATGATATGAATTTTGTAACAGAATCTCACCATGCAACCGGCAGACGTCGTACTCATCGTTCATTTTCTATACGTTTTATTCGTCGTAGGTAGCTTACCACTCATTTGGGTTGGCGCATGGCTAAAACTAAAATTCGTTAGAAATAATGGTTTTCGGTTCACGCACCTCGCGGCCATCTTATTGGTTGTGGGTGAGTCTTTAGCAGGTATTTTTTGTCCACTGACCGCCCTGGAAAACAAACTACGCCAAGTGGAAACCGACGGTAGCTTTATTCAGCATTGGCTGCATCAAATTATTTTTTATAGTTTTCCTGAAAGTGTACTCACCACCATTTATGTATTATTCGCATTGTTAGTTGCCGCCACATTTAAGTTTATCCCGCCAAATTATCGCAACAAGCCTTAAGGAAGCGCCGAATAATTTATGAGCTAATGTCTGATGGCTAAAATCGTCCACATTACTGTTGCAAATCTTGGTAATAGCTAAATATTACCAAGATTTGCGCTTCAATTTAAAAGACTTTATCTCATCATCCATTTGGCCAAGAATTAATCAGTGATTCCTTAACTTTCACGCATACCACGACCACCCTCGTCCTTTGTTTCTGCAACAGGCAGAGTCATTTCTTCTATCGTCGGCCCAAACATTTCTTCATCAAATGCTTTATCGCCATCCACGACAGGCTTATCACTCACCTTAAGGCCACTAAAATCATAGCGAGTCGGATCAGCCAAATGTGATAACTGCACATTTTGTATCGATCTAAACATGGTCTCAAGTCTACCTGGAAAGCTCTTGTCCCATTTTTGCATCATTTCTTTAACCACTTGCCGCTGCAGATTCTTCTGAGAACCACATAAATTACATGGAATAATCGGAAAATTAGCCACTTCAGCGTAAGCCGCCAAATCTTTTTCTTTACAGTAAGCCAGCGGGCGTATCACGATATGCCGACCATCATCGCTAACTAATTTTGGTGGCATGGCTTTAAGCTTCCCGGCATAAAACAAATTAAGGAATAGTGTTTCAAGAATATCATCACGGTGATGGCCTAGAGCGATCTTAGTGGCACCCAATTCACTTGCCACACGATAAAGCACACCCCGACGTAATCGAGAGCAAAGACTACAAGTTGTTTTACCCTCCTCAATGACCCGCTTAACCACGCTGTAAGTGTCCTGCTCGACAATACGAAAAGGCAAACCAATCTTGGTCAAATACTCTGGTAATACCTGCTCAGGAAAACCGGGCTGTTTTTGATCCAAATTGACCGCAATCAATTCAAAATTAAGTGGCGCATGTGCCTGTAGATTCAGCAGAACATCAAGCATCGCATAGCTATCTTTTCCGCCAGACAAACAAACCATTACACGATCACCCGCTTCTATCATGTTGAAATCAGCAATCGCTGTCCCAACCTGACGGCGTAATCTTTTATGTAGCTTATTCGTATTATATTGTTCTTTTCTAGATGTCATTTATTGCAAACCGTCTGTTTGGGTATAAAAATTAATCGGCCAGTCCTCCATGAAAAGTACAAATCGCTAACATTAGACAAATAAGATGGAACAATTTAGCATTAGTGCTTTCTAATTCAACGGAGAACGGTGTAATTCAACTATTTGACAATACTAATCGGGTAAATCCTATGGAAAGGCATTTAATTAAACAATTTGCATTTATTGCCTTGGCAATATACTCAACTTATTATTTGCAAATCCTAGCAATGACCCCATTAGTAAAGATACAAACATTGGCAAACCAGGTGATCCTAACAAAATATCACGTATTATCAAGATAACAACGGTTGAGAATATCTTTTTACCTAATGAAATTTATGTTAAAAAAGGTAAAACTATAAAATTTGTCATTAAAAATGCCGGCAACAAAAAGTATGAGATGATTATTGACACCATGACGAACCTAAAAAAATACGCCAAAAAGAAACGCAACAACCCTGAAACAAAAACTGCCGGACTCAATCATATCCAATTAACCCCGGAGAATATAAAGCATTGGTCTGGGAATTTACCAAAACTGGTACAATTAACATCGCATGCCCTTTACCAGGTCATTTTAAAGGACTGCGCGGAAAAATAAATGTGGAGACTTAATGAAAACATTCGCTAGAAAAAAATTATTTGGTTCTGTTATTGCGGCAATATTACTCGTAGTCGCGCCCGCTGCCTCAGCGACGGCAACGGTGGAAGTTTATAAAAGCCCAACATGTAAATGTTGTGATAAATGGGTCGATCATATGCGTGATAACGGCTTCACTGTCACAACAAAGGATGTTGGCAACACGGAAATAAGAGAAAAATCAGGCATTTCTAAATCACTGGGTTCATGTCATACCGCTTTGGTCAATGGCTATGCAATTGAAGGCCATGTCCCAGCTGATGACATTAAACGCTTCCTAAGAGAGCGCCCAAGAGCCGTTGGTTTATCTGTTCCTGATATGCCCCATGGCACCCCAGGTATGGAGGGTGCACGTAGCGACCCATACAATGTGCTAATGATCAAAAATCCTGGCGATTCACGCAGAGATGCAGTGATTTATAACCGCTATGATCCTCATGCGCCCAAACAAGCCAATTCAGCGCCTGAGCAAGGTGGCTCAATGATGCGGCTGAAATAACAAACACGCTGTTAATATCTATGCGTTATTTTTTAATGTTAGCCTTGGCCGGACTCATCTTGGGGTGCGGTGAATCCGTATCTCCGGTCAAAGATGCTGTTCAACAATCGTTATTCGGCAATCAAGATGCCATGGTTATACGTAACCTAGACGCAGACCAAATCAAACGCGGCGAAGTTGTCTATGTGGCAAATTGTGTCAATTGTCACGGGCAAAATGGTGAAGCCACTGCTGAATGGCGTAAAACTGGGCCTGATGGCAAATATCCGCCACCGCCACTAAATGGCACGGCTCATACATGGCATCATTCAACAGAAGTATTGAAAAAAACCATACTTGATGGCACACCGCCTGAATATGGCTCCATGCCTGCCTGGAAAGACATACTCACGGAACAACAAGTCGATGATGTGATTGTATGGATTAAATCTTTATGGCCGGATGAAATTTACGATGTCTGGTATAAGAACTTTGAGAATACAGAATGAGCTACTTACTATCGGCTAACGCCAGTAAGTTCGACACTGACTGAAGCCAGTTTTTTAGGGAACAGTTTCATGATTTAATCAGCGCTTCTCTAGGAGCGCTGATTAATTGTGAACCCGTTGAGTGACAAAATAAATTTTATTAAATTGAGGCGTAACTCCCGAGTAATTACGTGCTTATTACTTAGCGCCTTCCTTGATTGCTTGCACCTTCTCAAAACCACGACTACCAAAATAAAACGCATAAATTGTAACAAGTAATACTTTCAAAAGATCAAGCCAAGGATCAACCATCGCGACACTCTTCACATCTAAAAGAAAAATCGTCGCATACGCAAGAATAACCGTCGCAATCGTTAAAAAAGCCAATGTTAACGGCCTAATGTTTTTAGACAGCCAACCATCCGACTTCATATCTTTCGCATGTCGTTGCGTGATCCCCTTGTCATAGTCAGCCATCGCTGCCAGCTGCGCCTCTTTAAAACCATCCATCTCTTTTTCAAGTGCCACCTTTAGTTTCTCACGCTCCACATCCGAAGTAACCAGTTTATCAATCGCCGTACCTAAGGAATCCACAACTTTTGCAGCACCCGAAGAAAATAAATTAGCAAACCAATTCATAACACCCTCCCGTCAATAAAAAAACTATGCGCCCATATTCTTATTATTGATACTTAATAGCTGTGTCTTTTGTCACAACACTTAAGCAACAGCACCATAAGAAAAGACTAGGAAGTTTCATCAGCATGACAATGAAAAATGCTCACCCATTCACAATATTAAAAAAGTAATGGGCACTCTAAAAATCCATATTTCGCCACAATGTTGCGTTACTCACAAAAAATATTTCCTTACATATCAGTTGTATGCTGCGTCATTATTTTTT
>RCMY010000754.1_pt1 | contig 33218 bp, 25 predicted proteins | sample 2041341 | NCBI WGS metagenome assembly RCMY01 (sample SAMN09708234, study PRJNA481090) | Marine sediment metagenome, whole genome shotgun sequencing project. | reverse complement strand
CCAATAATGCCGGGAATCTTCAACCGGTTCAACACGGTAGGGGCAATCAATATAATAAATAGGATCAACGAGAAGATGAGGACCGGATTTTGCCACGGCAGCTTGAAACTTTCTGAAATCTCTTCCATACGAATGGGGTTTTACAGATGGTATAACTTGACGGATTCGGCGGGGCTAAAGTACCTTATTTTGGCTTCGATTCTATAAAATTTCCATCGCCCATAATTTAAAGTTTCGTTAAATACCTTGCTGCGAATGCCGGGCTAATTGATCGAATCACAGGTTTAAATGGGTTCATTGTATTATCTTGGGCATCCAATCTAAAATCATGCAGGCCAGCACAAAGCCTTTCAAGACCATTTTATTCGGATTTGCGTTCTCGCCGTCGCTGGTTGTAAACGTGCTTGAGACAACGCGTATTGCCCATTTTTTCAAAGCCAAACTGATTTTGTTACACGTCGGAGTTAAGACTGATGAAAAATTGGCCAAAATTGATTCTGTACTAGACAAAATAGAGCATCGGGAGTTGCCTGTCGAGATACAGTGGAAAAACGGAGATCCGTATGATGTTATTTTGGAGACCTGCAAAACTTCGGGTATCGACCTGCTGATATTGGGTGCGCTGCAGCACGAGAACCTGTTCCAGTTTTATGTGGGATCCATCGCCCGAAAACTGACTAGAAAGGTCTGTTGTTCGGTACTGCTTTTGATCAAACCGTCGGCCGAACGAAATCCCTGCAAACATATCGTTGTAAACGGTCTGGACGCCCCAAACACCCCAACGACCATAAAGTATGCCTTTTATGTGGCCAACGCCTTGGGGGCACAGCAGTTAACCATCGTAGAGGAAATTCGCCAAAAAGAACTTCACGCAATCGTAGAGGACGATCGATCGTTAAAAAAGATAAATATCATGAAAGAACGCCTAAAACACCGGGAAGAGTCGCGAGTACGCAAGCTCATTTCGGACATGCCCGAAAGTCTGACCAATACCCTTTCCATAAAGACACAAAGTATCTTCGGAAAACGGGGCTATTCTATCGGCCACTATGCCGAAGTCGCCCGAGCCGACCTTTTGGTTATGAACGCCCCGCACAAAACGGGAATTCTAGACCGCATTTTTCCCCATGATATCGAATATATTTTGTCGGATTTGCCAACGGATTTGTTAATTATACGTGATTCTCAGATATGAGATATGAGTATGAGATATGAGATATGAGATATGAGATATGAGATATGAGATATGAGATATGAGATATGAGATATGAGATATGAGATATGAGAATTAAAAAATTTGGGGTTATCCATTGCACGTTTATTACAAAAAGAAGTGAAAAGTTATTTAGAATTAGGGATGCAGACGAGAAGAATCGCGTATTGATTATGAGTAAGGACATTTAAACAACCCTGTAAAACCGAATATTAAATTTTTTGTCAAACAAGACCGCAAATACCAACACTTTTGTAAAGACCTTGCCCAAGAACATTTTTTCTGGCTTTGTGGTCTCTTTAATCGCGCTTCCTTTAGGATTGGGTCTGGCCCTGGCCAGCGAGGCGCCGCCTATCTCGGGTATTATCGCCGCGGTAGTGGGAGGCTTGGTCGTATCTATTTTTGGAGGTTCGCACGTGACGATAACAGGACCTGGAAATGGCATGGTCATCGTTCTCTTGAGCGCTATTACGACTTTGGGCGGCGGCGATATGTATCAAGGGTATTTATACACCTTGGCCGCAATTGTAGTTTCCGGTATCCTACAAATCGTATTGGGCTTTCTGAAAATGGGCAAATTGGCCGATTTCTTTCCCGCCTCGGCCATCGAGGGCATGTTGGCGGCCATCGGTCTGGGCATCCTCTCCAAACAATTCCATATTATGATTGGGAACAATGATGCCAGTGGAAGCATCGTATCCCTTTTAAAAAATATTCCGCACGGTATTTATATGCTTTTCCAGGATATGATGCCTAGCCACTTGTTTGCGGCGGGCATTGGCGTTTCTGGTCTTTTGATTATGGTCTTCTACTCAAAAATCCGCAATCGTTATTTTCAGTTGATTCCCGCGCCTATGTGGATTATTATACTGTCTGTGGGGTTGAGTTTTCTATTAGCCGCTTTGAACATTCCCTTTCCCCTTGACGCTGATTTTTTAGTCATTATACCCGAAAACGTGCTTTCCAATCTGGCTTTTCCCGATTTTTCCAAAATATTAAAAGGTGATTTCATTGTAGCGGTCTTTGCGATAACCCTGATCGCCAGTATCGAATCATTGCTGAGTATCAAAGCGATAGACAAGTTGGACCCCCAGAATAGGCGTTCTAACGCGAACAAAGACCTGAAGGCCCTTGGGCTCGCGACCTCCCTAAGCGGACTAGCAGGCGGCATCAACGTCGTAACGGTAATCGCAAGAAGCTCGGTCAACGTAAACAACGGGGCAACGAACCGATCGGCTAATTTTTTCCAGTCCGCGTTTTTACTTGCTTTCGTATTGCTTTTTCAAGAGCAGTTACGAAAAATTCCCCTAGCGGCTCTCGCCGCCATTTTAGTCTATACCGGCTATAAATTGGCGACCCCGAAAACTCTTCGTAAGGTGGCCAAGATCGGTAGGGAACAGATAGTGATTTTTATGGCCACTTTACTGACCACGCTGTTTACCAACCTGATTTCCGGAATCAGTATCGGAATTTTGGTGACCTTCTTGATTCATATTCTGATCAACAAAAGTTTTTCGCTTTTCATTAGTCATCTTGGCAAACCCAATGTGTTGCTCTTCAAAGAACGTGACGGTGGTAACTTTTACGTGAGCGTGAAGTACTTCTGCAGTTTCCTGAATTTCTATAAATTGAAGAACAAGTTGGATATGGTTCCCGAAAACAAAAACGTCATCCTCGACCTTTCCCTTTGTAGTTTTGTTGATCACACCGTTATGGAAGGACTCGAAAACTACTCTGAAACCTTTGTCAAGAACGGGGGAAGCGTAGAGATTATAGGACTTGACAAACATAGGGCCGATTCGACCCATCCGTTCGCTGTTCGCAAACTATTGCCCCTTGCGAAGCTCAAACCCATTGAAGGATTCTTTACCAAAAGACAGACCTCCCTAAAAACGCTGTCCCGCGAATTCCAGTGGTCCTACGCCGCGCAAAAGAATACTAAAACATTATTTCTGAGGAATTTCATTTTTTTCAGGACACGCCAGATTCCCTTTTTGTACAATACCCTTTCTGACAAGGATGGCCAATTCAAAGTGTTCGATGTCGATTTTACAGAAGGGGCATTCATCGCCCGTGAGGAAGTGAAAACGACCGTAATGTATATTCAGTTAGACCAGAAAATCCCGGTTTTTGTGTTGGATAAAGAAGGCCTGTTGGATTTTATCTACGGATTAGCCGGATTTAAGGATATCGATATCAACAACCATCCCGATTTTAACAGACGGTTTTTCCTGAGTGGGGAAGACAAGAAAGCGATCCAAAACAAGTTTACCGATGAACTGGTGCTTTTCTTCGAGAGCAACCCCTATTACCATGTAGAATCGAACGGGGAAGCTCTGATGATCTTTAAGAAAGAACGTTTGCTCAGTGTACAGGAAATAAAGGGGATGATTTATTTCGGGAAGCAGTTGGCGCAGTTGGTGCAGCGGAAAGGTTGAAGTTTGACCGACCTGCAAGGTTTCCCGCCAAAGGCGGAACCTTGTAGGTCTGGCCGGGATGCTTCAACAAAGTGCCTTCCCTTGACCTAGGTTTCCGATTTAGACCAACAAGGAACCCTCCCTACGATCGGGAATACCTTGCAGGTCTGACAACCCGACATCGCCTTGCAGGTCGCCAAAGCTTTTCTTAATTTGCACATCCCTATTCTTTCATATGACACTATACCCCATAGAAACCGGAAAATTCAAGCTCGACGGCGGCGCCATGTTCGGCGTAGTGCCAAAAAGCCTTTGGCAGCGGACAAATCCTGCGGATGGTAATAATATGATTAATATGTCGGCCCGTTGCTTGCTGATCGAAGATGGTGACCGCCTAATATTGATCGATACCGGCATGGGCAACAAGCAATCCGATAAATTTTTTGGATATTATTACCGTTGGGGTGATTTTTCTTTGGACGGTTCCTTGGCCGAACACGGCTTTCATCGCGACGATATTACCGATGTATTTCTCACCCACTTACATTTTGACCATTGCGGCGGATGCATTCAATGGAACAAGAACCGCACAGGCTATGAACCGGCCTTCAAAAACGCCACTTTCTGGACGAACCAGGACCATTGGCAATGGGCAATCAACCCTAATGCCCGAGAAAAGGCGTCGTTTTTGAAGGAAAACCTGCTGCCGATGCAAGAAAGCGGGCAGTTAAAGTTTGTGAGCCCCAGCCCCCGAACCCACTTCGACAAGCTCAGCAAATCGCCATCAGGGGGTACTGTTGAGACGGCCAAAGTAAAGTTTGTCGAAAAGTCTGAACTCGGTTTTGGTATTCTCTTTGTCGATGGCCATACCGACAAGCAGATGTTGCCTTATATCGACTATAAGGACAAAAAGCTGGTCTTCGTTGCGGATCTGCTTCCGACTGTTGGCCATATCCCCCTACCCTACGTAATGGGGTTTGATACCCGACCCTTGCTGACCTTGGAAGAAAAATCCGGATTTTTGGATGAGGCGGTTGAAAAAGGTTATTATATGTTTTTGGAACATGATGCGCATAATGAAATCTGTACGGTCAAAAACACCGAGAAGGGGGTACGGCTAGATAAGGTGTTTAGTTTTAACGAGATTTTCAGCTGAGTGTTCTCCGTGAATCTCCTCTCAAAATAGAATTATCACTCATTAAATTTTTGGTCGCGATGGCATCCTCCTGTAAATCCTAAAAAACATAACGCGCCGATTGAGTAAACTAGTTTACGGTCGCCATACGTATTGAAGACACCATCAGAATCGTATACGAAAAAGGCGGAATACATGCGTCTATTGCTCTTCCGAGCGAAAGTGTGACACTGACATCCCTACTAAACAAGTGCTATCTAAAAAATCCCGATTACCACCCTACGATGGTTTCCGCATGGACAGTATGCGCTGTAACTTGTAGGAAAATTTGTAAATTGCCTGCTGCAAAAAAGCAAACAGGGGCCATACATCCCCATAAAAATCATAAAAGAGATATAATTCACGGAGTAAAAAGCCCTTAAACCTTATCTTTGAAGGCTAAAACCGGCAAAACTAATCTTATAACAAAGTCAAATTGCAGTTGTTTCAAGAAGTTTCTGGTGTTGTACTCCTGCCCTTTGGAAAGAAAAAAATAATCATTGCATAATTCAATTACATGACACAAAAATTCTCTAAATTCCTAGTAGTTCTTACAGCTTCCGTTTTACTTATGGCATGCGGCGCTACCACATTAGTCTCGACTCCCATTGAAAGCATCGACAACACCCCCCTCAAAATATCGGACCTGACCGATGCCGAAAAAGAACATTGGGGCCATCTTGACCTAGTCACCGACACCATTCCCGGTATGAGTGTGGACAAGGCTTACGACGAAATCATCAAAAACAAAAAAGGGGATAGGGTTATAGTCGCGGTACTCGATTCGGGTGTCGATCTTAAACACGAAGACCTCGCAGACGTGCTTTGGACTAACAAGGGGGAAAAACCCGGCAACAACAAAGATGACGATAACAATGGCTACGTCGACGATATACACGGCTATAACTTTTTAGGCGATTCTTATAACGAACAATTGGAAGCCGCCCGTATCGTCAAACTAAAACTGGGCGATGCTGCGACACAAGCTAAAGCAAAGGCCTTAGTGGAGAAAAAATTTGCAGAGGGCCAACAGCAAAAACAACAATACGAACAGATCCAACTAGCGGTAAAAAATGCCGATACGGCAGTGAAAAAAGAACTCGGTAAGGATTCCTATACAAAAAAAGACCTTGCGGGCATCAAGACCGAAGATGCAACAATGCAGCAAAATATCGGAATACTGACCCAAATGTTGACCTATGAGGATAGTGTCGAAGCCGTTTTAGACCAGATAAGTAAAGGTATCGCTTATTTTACCGATCAGGTCGACTACAATTACAATGTAGCTTTTGATGGAAGAAAAGTAGTGGGCGACGATCCTTACGACATCAATGATTTGGGATATGGCAATGGAAATCCGCAAAGTACCTCTGAAGACGAAAGCCATGGCACACACGTAGCCGGTATCATTGCCGCTAAACGCGGTAACGGCAAGGGAATCGACGGTGTTGCCAATAATGTGGAAATCATGAGCATACGTGCCGTACCTAACGGTGATGAATACGATAAAGATATTGCATTGGGGATTCGTTATGCTGTAGATAACGGGGCAAAGATTATCAACGGTAGCTTCGGAAAAGGCTTTTCGCCCAATGCAGAATGGGTACAAGATGCCATTAAGTATGCCGCTGAAAACGACGTGCTTTTTGTACATGCCGCAGGTAACGATGGTGCCGATTTGGATGACCCTACCAAGCCCAACTTTCCGAACGATGTAGAAAATGGTACTGAAATTTCCGACAACGTGATTACCATAGGCGCATTAAGCTCCGACTATGGTTCGGAAATGTTGGCTTCTTTTTCCAATTACGGAAAGGTCAATGTCGATGTTTTCGCTCCAGGAGATGCCATTTACTCCTCGATGCCGGGCAACAACTATGAATTTCAGGGAGGTACTTCAATGGCGGCACCGGCCGTTGCAGGAGTTGCTGCACTAATCCGTTCGCACTTTCCAAAATTGACGGCACCCCAGGTCAAACATATCTTGATGGAATCGGGCCTTGCGCCACAAGCGAAGGTAGTTTTGGGAGGAGACGCTGCTAAAACTGCAAAATTCGACGAAATCTCCGTTTCCGGTAAAATAGTAAATGCCTACAATGCGTTAATTATGGCGAGCAAGGTAGCGGCCGGGGAAATTACCTTGTAGTTCGGCTTTACGCCAAACGCCTTGTGCCCTACGCCTAAAAGTGTAAAACGAGGCGGGATTTTGCGAGTAGCATACATTAAAAACCATACAGTATAAAAATGAGGATTTTTAAATTATTATTCATCTTATTAAGCTTTTCGGCCGTTTCTTACGCACAAAACACCTCCTATTGGCAGCAACATGTCGATTATACTATGGAGATTAATATGAACGTGGAGAACTACCAGTACACGGGTACACAAAAATTGGTCTATACCAACAACTCGCCCGATACCCTGAACCGCGTATTCTATCATCTATATTTCAACGCCTTTCAACCGGGTAGCGAGATGGACATCCGGTTGCAGAGCATCAAGGATCCCGATGATCGCATGATGACGGAGGATGGAAAAAGTAGGATTGCTTCTTTATCGGACAATGAAATTGGTTATCTGCATCCATCATCTCTGTTACAGGATGGTCAAAAAGCTGATTTCGAAGAGGAAGGCACTATTTTAACGGTCAATTTGTCAAAACCCCTCCCCCCGGGAGAAAAAACGACTTTTGATATGGTATTCCGTGGTCAGGTGCCGTTACAAGTCCGTCGCGCGGGGCGCAACAGTGAAGAAGGTGTCGCGTTATCCATGAGCCAATGGTACCCAAAATTGGCCGAGTACGATTTTGAGGGCTGGCATGCGGACCCCTATATCGCCCGTGAATTCCACGGCGTTTGGGGCGATTTCGAAGTAAAGTTGACGATAGATAAGGATTATGTGGTCGGTGGAAGCGGATATCTTCAGAATCCACAGGAAATCGGTCATGGCTATGAAGCTCCGGGAACAAAAGTTAAACGCCAGAAAGGAAAGACCTTGACCTGGCATTTTAAGGCGCCTAGGGTACATGACTTTATGTGGGCCGCCGATCCGGATTATCTACACGACACCCTACAGGTCAAAAATGGACCAATGTTACATTTTCTGTACAAAAACGATAAGGAAATCATAGAAAACTGGAAAAAACTACAGCCCAAAACTGCCGAGCTGATGCAGTTTTTCAATAAAAATATCGGTGAGTATCCGTATGATCAATACTCCGTGATACAAGGGGGCGACGGGGGTATGGAATACGCGATGGGCACCTTGATCACCGGAGGAAGAAACTTCGGTAGCCTAGTGGGAGTAACCGCTCATGAAATGGCGCACTCCTGGTTTCAGCACGTGCTGGCCACCAACGAATCGAAACATGAATGGATGGATGAAGGCTTTACCACCTTCATTTCAAGCTTGGCCATGAACCAAGTCATGAAAGAAGGCAAAGAAAATCCGTTCGAAAATAGTTATAAAGGCTATTACAATCTGGTCAATTCAGGACTTGAACAACCGCAGACCACGCATGCAGACCGCTATGATGTCAATTACGCCTACGGTATCGCCGCTTATAGCAAGGGTTCTATATTTCTCTCCCAGTTGGGTTACATCATAGGACAGGACAAGCTTATGCAAACCCTGCACAAATATTATGAGGACTTCAAGTTCAAACACCCAGTCCCAAATGATATCAAAAGAACCGCCGAAAAAGTCTCCGGAATCCAACTCGATTGGTACCTTACGGATTGGACCCAGACCACGAACACCATCGATTACGGCATCAAGGAAGTCGTAGCAGATGGCAATAAAACAAAAATAAGCTTAGTACGTAACGGATCAATGCCCATGCCTATAGATGTTATGGTCGTCTATAAGGATGATACGAACGAAACGTTCTATGCCCCACTTCGCATGATGCTCGGAGAGAAGGAAAATCCATATCCACAAATACACCGTACGGTATTGAAAGATTGGCCATGGGCTTTCCCCACCTACGATTTTACAATTGATAAACCCATAGAAAGCATAAAGGCGGTCGTAATCGACCCCTCGCAGCTCATGGCCGATGTGAAGCAAGAAGATAATGTGTGGCAGGCACCATGAACGAGAAACTTTGTGGTTCTCAGTGTATCTCTGCGAAATAACGCAAATCATGGACTTCTCCTACCCTAAAAACCAAAAACTAAAAAGCAGAAAGTTGATAGACCTGCTATTTGCCCAGGGAAAGTCCGTTTCCAATTACCCCATTAAACTTATCTATCTAAAAACTGAACTCCCCGAAGCCGTAAAAATACAGGCCGGAGTTGCCGTTCCCAAAAAGAACTTTAAAAGTGCCGTTAAGCGAAATCGCATCAAAAGATTGCTTAGGGAGGCGTATAGACTCAATAATCACAGCGTTTTTAACAATAGCGAAGCCACTTTTGCGTTTCTATTTTTATATCTTGGGAAAGAGATGCCGGGTTTTGTCGAAATAGAGCAAAACATGCAACGCGTTCTACTCAAATTCTTAGAAAAAGAGAAAACGCAGTAATTTCTGTTTTCATGTTTCAGGTATGAACAAAACAACCTGCAACCTGTAACCCTTCAAACCTTTTTAATTGATGAAAACAATACTCAAAAAACGAATCCTGATCCCGGTGCTGGCAGTTACATTATTTCTAGCCGGCAGCAGCTTCGTCAAAAGCGACTTTTTCGAGATTGCCAAACAAATCGAGATCTTTACCACGCTCTTCAAGGAGCTGAATATGAACTATGTCGACGAGACCAACCCCGCCGAGCTAATGGATACCGCCATCAAGAACATGCTCGACGATTTAGATCCGTATACCACATTCCTTAACGAACAGGATGTCGAGTCCTACCGCATCAACAATGCTGGAGAATACTCCGGTATCGGGGCTTTAGTGCGCTCTTTTGAAAATAAATTGTTGATCGTCGAACCTTATAAAGACTATCCAGCGGACAAAGCGGGATTAAAGGCCGGCGATGAAATTCTAAAAATTGGCGACATAGAAGTAGCCGATTTTAAGGAAAACGCCAGCGAACTATTGAAAGGGGCCAATGATACTTCCGTAGAAGTTACCTATAGACGACAGGGCGAGACCAAAACAACTACAATAACCCGCGGAGCGGTCGAGGTAGATGCCGTGCCCTTTTACCAAATGATCGGCGATAAAACGGGCTATATCGTGCTATCGAAATTCAATGCAAAGGCCTCAGGCCAGACAAAAGAAGCTTTGGTCGACCTCAAAGGAAAAGGAGCCGAAAAAATCATCCTAGATTTGCGGGACAATCCCGGTGGCTTGCTTTCTGAAGCCATCAATGTGACCAATCTCTTTGTAGACAAGGGCGAACTGATCGTTACCACAAAATCGAAGGTCAAAAAATTCAATAGCGAATACCGAACCAAGAACAAGCCAATCGATACCGAGATTCCCCTTGTGGTTCTTGTTAATGGCAGTAGTGCATCTGCCAGTGAAATCGTCTCTGGAGGTCTTCAAGACCTCGATCGTGCCGTTATCATTGGCGCACGTAGTTATGGGAAGGGACTGGTGCAACGCCCTTTAAAATTGACATACGGCACTCAGCTGAAAGTGACCATCAGCCGGTATTACACTCCATCGGGGAGATGTATTCAATCCTTGGATTACTGGCACCGTGACGACGATGGCAATGCCGTCCAAAAAACCACGTTCAACGATTTTACCACCCGCAACGGCCGCAAGGTTCAGGACGGTGGCGGCGTGTTACCGGACATCGAAATTACCTCTGCGAAGGCGAACGAGCTCACCACGGCATTACTAAACAACAATATCATTTTCGATTACGCTACGCAATATTATTACAACCATAAAATGCAAGACATTGGCAGCTTTACCTTTTCGGAAAGCGATTATCAAGACTTTAAAACCTATGTTTCCAAAAGCGATTTTTCCTATGAGACCGAAACTGAAAAAGTGCTGCAAAAGGCCATGACCGACCGGGAAGAGGTCATTTTCAACGATGCCATCGAAAACGATTTTAAGACCTTGTTGTTGGATATCGAAAAAAGTAAGATTACCGCTTTGGAGGGCTTCCAAAAAGAAATTCAACAAAAATTAGAGGACGAAATCGTAAAGCGCTACTTCTATCGGGAAGGCTTGTACGACTATTCATTAAAGAACGACGAGACTATTTTAGCGGCTACTGGGTTGTTGGGGGACGAAGGGAAGTATTTTGGGATATTGAAATAATCAATACACGGGGGGCTGAATTTCATTGTCAATGTTGTTTTTGATCGGATGCGCAAAATCTATGGCGAAACATATTCCTACTTAAAAACATAAAAACTCCCAGTGAAGTTCGTGGCAAAGACTACGGTCTATCTTGACGTTTCGATTATTTCTGCAGTAAGAATCGGGAAATACTCCGAATCCGAATAAGTAATCTTGAACAAAGCTATTTCGAATGAACGAAACAGTACATCGGCCGAATTGGGCACGACGTAACTGGAAATGGTTATTGCCGTTAATTGTGCTTGTAGCAATTTTCGTGATTAGCCTTCCCAAAGGTGTCGGAAACGCCACGTTGCATATTGCAAAAGGATACACCGACTCCGAAATTCCTGAAAACGCCCTTGAAATTGTAAGGAAAAACGAACGGGTCAGTGAAATGTTAGGTAAACTTGAACCTATTGGAAAAATGACTATTTTAGAAGGCTACGTCAACTATTCCAAACATGCCGATTCGGTCTTTATGGCATTGACTATTAAGGGCAATAGAGGAAAGGGCAAGATGGATATCAAGGCCTTTAAGATTAATGGAGTATGGGAATACGATACGTTGAAGGTTAGGTTGAAGGAACCCGTCTTCCGGAAAGAGACGATTCCTGTTTTTCCTTAACAGGCCTAGTGTTATGTAAAATCTGTATTGAATTTCACTACAGAGGCGGACTATTTACTTGCCTTCCCAATGTAAAAGGGAAACCAATAAACTATTTTAAGGACATTTGATGCAGTACTCAGGTATAAAGAACAAAACGGCCATAGTTACCGGTGCCGCAGAAGGCATAGGCTATGCCATCTGCGAATTGTTGACCATGGCGGGCGCAAATGTCGTGCTCAACGATCTCGACAAAGAACGGGCAGATGCGGCAGCAAAGATTTTGGATGCAAAACAAGCGGGAAGCTGCCTGTCTTTCGCAGGCGATGCCGGGGATGTTCCAACTATAGAAAAAATGGTCGATTTCGCCCGGGATAATTTTGGAAGCGTTGATTTCGTGGTTCCCAATGCGGGCATGTCACTTTTCGGCGATTTTTTGGACTTTACCCCAGAAGCCTTTCAAAAAGTGATGCGCCTCAATTTGCAAGGCGCCTTTTTTTTGGCGCAAAGTGCCGCCAAGCAAATGATTCAACAAGGCCAAGGGGGGCGCATGATTATGATATCCTCCCAAGTAGGTATACGCGCCTATCACCGGCTTTCCGCCTATGGTATGACCAAGGCGGCCTTACGGATGTTCGCCCAAAACCTGGCCTACGAACTGGGCCGATACGGCATTACTGTAAACGCTATCGCACCGGGAGCAACCCTGACCGAACGCACACTAAAGGAGCAGCCCGACTACGAAGGTGTCTGGGGCAAACTGAATCCGAACGGAAGGGTCGGCAAACCCGAGGATATTGCCAATACCTGCCTCTTTCTACTTTCCGACGAAGCTTCCCATATCAACGGACAGACCATTGCGGTAGACGGGGGCTGGACTACGGCGGGGAAATATCCTGAGGATTTGGGATAGTCTTGGAATCGGTTCCATGATAGTTTTAATACTAGAACCTTAGAGAAGAAATTTTCGTGAATTTAATTAGAAAATCTGCTGAACAGGTTTACTTTACATCCAAAGATATACCACGGTAAACCGACAATCCGAAACAAACGGTACCCCGTCGAGCTCATTCTTGATCTATTATCGGCAGGAATGACAAAAACAGAAATTTTAGATGCTTATCCCGCGCTTGAAAAAGAGAATATTCATGCCTGTATGGATTATCCTTCCTAGTTGGTTAAATAATTCTTAGTTTGTTTTTAACCATAAATGGGCTTATAGTGAGTATCTGTCAAGTCATCATCTACCCTGCACACAAGTATTTAAATCCCGTAATTAGTCTTGGGATATAGACTTAAAGAAGGTAGACTACCGCTCTTCTAAATTCTTAATCTTAATATTCCTAAAATCGATAGGCTGCCCCTCGCTTTGCAGGGCGATAAAGCCTTCCTTTAATGGCTGACCGTCTTTCTTAATTTTCGGGTCAAAGCCCTCCACTACCCCGCCCCCGATCTGGGGCTTGGTGTATTCCAGTACTTTTTCGCCGTTGATGATATGGGTAACCAAAGAATCGCCCAGCACGATAAGCTCGGCCTTGACCCATTGGTCACCGTAGTAGGTGTCAGAGGTCGAATTGAGGCAATGTCCGGGATAGATTTCCCCATCGTAAACGATTTCCGTGCCTGGAGAGCACATATTGCCCGTAGGCCGTTCCTCGCCTTCGGTAATTCCGGCCAAAAACTGCATTTCTACGGAAATCGGCCAGTTCTGTTCCTTGGGCATTGTGCGGGGGTCTTGGGAGTGGAACATTACGCCGCTGTTTTTTAAGGTGTAGGACGGCGCACCCGGATGCAATTCGCCAACAAAGCGATATTCCATCGAAAGGTGGTAATGGGAATAGGGGGTGTCAAAATACAAATGTCCGAAACGGTCATTAAAATCGCCTTCGTATTGATCATAGCGTACCTTGATAATACTGTCTTCGACCCGAAAGGTATCGCCATAATTGTCGCCAGTTTCGTAGTGATGGATTTTTGTGGTCCATCCGTCCAGGTTTTTGCCGTTAAACAAGGGTTGCCAGTCCTCGCCGATTGCGGCGGTTTTCTGAGTGCCGCATTGTTGAAGCAGTAGAAAGCAAATAAAGTATGCCCCTCCTTTTACTGAAATCATCATTATATTTTTCATCGTTTTTTGTCTTACGCTATACGCCTTCCGGCTAGGCAAATCTTATTTCCCTTTTTACACCTTAAAATACACCTTATGCTTATCCAAAAAGTACGTAATATACCAAAAGACAAACAGCACCAACAAGGCGTTCAAAACGGCAATTATCTGTTCCGAAATACCTAGCGGCCCGAGCAAGCCATCCGTCCATATCATCCCAAAATCGCGGAACCATTGTACGCCTACGGTTTCCGCAAAGAGATAGATGAAAATGGAATTCGTACCGACCACGGAGAAAATCCGTAGCCAGCTTTGTTTATTATCCTTAATATCGATGGCCCAATAGAACAAACTTAAGGTCAGAATGGCGAACCCACCGGAGGCCAAAGTAAACGATGAGGTTGCAATACGCTTGATGATAGGCGTGATATCCAGCCAATCCATGGCAAATCCCAAAATCAAGATGGCACTGCCCCAGATGAGAAACGATTTCAACTTTTCCCTGGTCGGTAAATTGGACAATAAAATTTTTCCGCAGACCACGCCCCAAATCGTATGTGCTGCCGTTGGAATAAAGTTGACGAACACCCAATAGCCGTCATTGACCTTGCCCATGACCAACATATCCATGTAAGCACCGAAACTTTCATGGCCTTTGAAGTAGGGCGCTTCGGGGTTGTAGGCACGGTACAGAATTTCCGTAAGTAGCAGCAACCCGACCGATATACCTATCTGTGTTTTATTGGGCAATTGCATGATGGCGTAGGCAATCAAGATAGTAAAGGCTAGTTGTACCAACACGTTCCAGAGTTCCCAGACCAAGGCGTTGCTGTATACACAGTGCAACATTACCCCGAAGACGAACAGTAAAAAACAGCGTCTCACAATGTGCTTGGTGACCGCAACGCGGCTTCCCGAGGCCAAGCGCTTGCGCAACGAAAAAGGCATGGCGACCCCAACTATAAACATAAAGAAGGGTTGAATAAGGTCCCAGAAGCGGAGGCCGTTCCAAGGGTGGTGTGTCAATTGCAGGGCAAGGCCCGAAAAAACGCTATCTTCCGTCAGGTCGACAAAATTATGGTGAAAGCCGGCGGCCTCGGCAATCAAAAGAAACATGGTCAATCCGCGGAAGACATCCAAGGAAAATAGGCGTTTTGATATATTTGAAGCTAATTGAGACATTGAAAATGGGTTACAGGCTAAAGATTGCAGGTTGAAAAATGTAAACTTATCACTTGCTAATCCGATTTTTTACGTTCTCTAATGTAGAAAAAATATCGGTACTCTGTACCTTTCCACTGCCCTATTTTACATCTGCTTTTTTATACCTATCTTAGATTCCTTGAAATATCCTGTTACATCTATGCCACTGCTCACAGACCCACAACACCTTTTTTTTGACACCGAAGGCTATTTGGTATATGAAAATTTGCTATCCTCCGGCGAGGTCGAATATTATAGTAAACTCTATGATTCGTTCCTGAGTAATACAATTGATGCCTCCCGATTCCGTTCCGATCTTTCTGGAAATAGTGGCACAATTGAAAAAATAACTCAGATTATGGTGCCCAGCAAATTGGTTCCAGAACTACTGCTTAAACCCGTCCATAAAAGATCGTCACAAATAACAAAAGAACTGATGGGCGAAGATATCGAGCTAGATTTTGACATGCTGATCAATAAGGCTCCCTTTACTGATACCCCCACACCTTGGCATCAAGATGCCGCATATTGGATCGATATGCCCGACAAACGGGCGGCGAGCTGTTGGGTAGCCATCGACCCGGCCTACAAAGAGAACGGTTGTATGTGGTATACCCCGAAATCACATTTAAAGCCTATTTTGCCGCACACCCAGACGGGCAATAAGGGAGCCTTGCAATGCGAGGGCCGCGAAGAAAATTCGGTGTCTATCGAATTGGCGTCGGGGAGCTGCGTTTTCCATCAGGGCGGCACCTTGCACTATAGCCGGGGAAATTCAACTTCCAATAATAGAAGAGCATTGATTACCAATTTTCGCCCGAAGGCGATGATAGCACTGGAACGAGAACAGGGCATAGATCATACTGGTGAACGGGAAGTCAGGAAAAACATAAAATAGAGCTTAACGCCGCACGCATATCGCTTTGCCCTGCTTCTTTGCGTAGGGTGTATGTTGCAAAGCGAACACTCGGTCAAACTAAAGTGTTTGCCGAAACCTGCCTGTTTGGCAGTAGCAGGCGAAGGATTTTCCCAGAATGCAGCATTTAAGAGGTTACTTACTATTGAAATCATTTGATTTATGAGGATAAAACATAAAATACGCTACGACCGAGGACTGTATACTCTTGACTTATCCAAAAAAATACTTGTGCTTTTCTATTTCGCCATTTGTTCGGTATTCGCACAACAACCTGCGGGCCATACTTGGCACGAGGCCGAAAAATCAATAACACAGTTTGAGGGCCAAGGATGGGAAAATATCGGTTTTGCCCGACTGCCCGAAAAAGCCGAAAATACAGTGCGCGATGCCGTCTGGAACCTTTCGAGGAGTTCTGCCGGATTGGGAGTTCGTTTTGAAACGGACTCGGACCACATTATCGTCCAGTATCAGGTCGATGGCGATTTGGCCATGGATCACATGCCGGCCACCGGGGTCAGTGGTGTCGATCTCTACGTTAATAACGGAGATAAATGGCTTTGGGCGAGAGGGGACCGCACATTTAATGATACTATTCGATATTCCTTTAATCTTAATGCGCTGCCCAAAGCGGTTCACGAACACCAACTCCTTTTTCCGCTCTACAACACTATCAAGAATCTACAAATAGGGGTAATCGATGGAAGTTCGTTTCAGTTTCTCCGGCAAAGATCCGAAAAGCCGGTGGTCGTTTATGGCACCTCAATCGCTCAAGGTGCCTGTGCCTCCAGACCCGGTATGGCTTGGACAAATATACTTTCCCGAAAACTAGACTATCCGGTAGTCAACTTGGGCTTTTCGGGTAACGGAAGATTGGAACCGGAAGTAATCGAACTCATCAATGAAATCGATGCTTCGGTTTTCGTACTCGATTGTCTGCCCAACCTTTCCCCGAACGAAAAACGGACGAAGAAAGAAATCCAAAAACGAATTCGGCAAAGCGTTTCATCCCTTCGGGAAAAACATCCGCACACCCCGATTATTTTGGTTCAGCATGCCGGTTATTCCGACGGCCTTGTCGATGCTGATCGGAAGAAAGTCTATGAAGCCTTAAATTCTTGGATGACAGAATCTTTCAAAATCTTTAATAAGGAGGGCGTCGAAAATCTGTATATGCTGACCAAGGAAGAAATCGGGCTGTCGAACGATGCCTTTGTCGATGGCACACACCCCACCGATTTGGGGATGGAGCAGTATGCCAATGCCTATGATAAAATACTGAAGCCCTTGGTACAGCGGGAGGAATAAAATCTCCCTTGGTTCAACTACCCATCACCGCTTATCGCCAAACGCAATTCGCTCAATGCTTATTCGCGCTAGGGCTACAGCGCTCAGCGTAAAACCAATATATTCAACTGGAGGCCAGCCGGGATTTCTTAATCGAGATACTGAAAATGAAAGCAGTTTATGGATAAGCATCTCAAAGACCACATCGAATACCTGCTTTGTGTCAACATTAAAAGTGTACGCTCCGTTTCAGGTGGCGATATTTCCCAAGCCTACCTGCTGGAAACCGAATCGGAACGTTTTTTCTGTAAACTGAACCGCGCAGATCAAGCCTATGAAATGTTTTTGGCCGAGAAAAAAGGTTTAGAATCCATTGCCGATACTAAAACGATTGCAGTCCCAAAGGTATTGTTATGCGAAGCTTTGGATAAAGGTGGGCTTCTGGTCATGGAATACATAGAATGCAGAACAGCGTCGCCGGAAGAAATGGAACAGTTCGGTCATCAGCTGGCAGCCCTGCACCGGCAATCCATAGGCAATGATTTTGGATGGGAGAGCGACAATTTTATCGGAAGCCTTGAACAATCAAATCATCAAAATACCGATTGGTCTGAGTTTTATATGGCAAGGCGATTACTACCCCAATTACAGTTGGCCAAGGATGGGGGATTACTTCATAAAGAAGAAATTCCTTCCGACCAAAGACTTCTGAAAACATGCCAAAATTTATTTCCTGAAGTTAAACCTTCCCTCTTGCATGGTGATCTGTGGAGCGGCAACTATCTTATTTCCAAAGAAGGTATGCCCTATCTCATCGACCCTGCAACATATTACGGCCACTATGAAGTCGATATCGCCATGTCCCGGCTTTTTGGAGGCTTCAGTAGGCAATTCTACGCTGCTTACGCCGAACATTTTCCAGAAGTAGGGGCAGAGGCTGAACGAAACGATATTTATCAGCTGTATTACCTGTTAGTTCATTTGAATTTGTTCGGAGGGTCGTACTATGGGTCTGTCAAACATATTTTGGGCAGGTATTTTTGAACTATATAAAAAATGGCCTTCTGCCCAACTCTTTCCCGAACATGAAAAAAAGGGGGATGCCAATCTATGACGATTCCCGACTAGCTATCATTTTTTACCGGTAGTTCTTTTAATTGCCTCTCACGACATATACTCGTAAGAAACCGCTAATCCCTGAACCGTCCAATGCGGTTGCGGTTATAAAGATCGATTTTTCGCCGGCGGAAACCCCAGACACAAGTCCCGTATTTGGATCAACCGTGGCAATACTGGTATCACTGGAACTCCAGACCATATTTTGGTTGACCGCATTGGCAGGTGTTATTTTCGCGGCAAACTGTACCGTATCGTCAGCCTGCATAATTCTGGCTCCTGTTTCCGTTATACTGCTTACCAAAACCTCGGAGGAGGTGACGCTAAGGGTTGCGAAACCAGTAATTCCCGAACCATCGGTCGCCTCGGCAGTTATCCGCAAACTTCCTTCGGAGACCGCTGTAACCAATCCTGTATTGGCATCTACCGTAGGGCCAATCTTCGGAATCTCAAAAACGATATTAAAATTGATGAAGTCGATGAGGAAATCTCTACACTGGTATTGTTGAGTTATATAGGTATAAATTATATGTTTGAAAATAGGATTTGGATTTTGAAGCCTAGTGCCGGAAATCGGGAAAAGGGCGTTCTGTCTAGGTTTTAAGACGGTTCGACAATCAGGCCAGATCCATTTTAAGAAAGTAAAAGTAAGTCAAGGACAATCCAGGTAAGGATAAATATTCTAAAGTTGGCGATGTCGTTTTGATTGTTTAATTTTCAGGATAGTAATTTTAAAAGGACAACATGGATACAATAAAAGTATTGGTAGTCGGCTGCGGCAACATGGGCACTTCACACGCCCGTGCCTATCATCAAATGGACGGATTTGAAATCGTGGGCCTCGTCAGCCGAACCCCAAAAAGCCGTGAAAAACTATCGGAAGAACTGGGCGGTTATCCGACTTTTGGCAATTATGAAGAAGCTTTGACCGCTACGAAACCCCATGCGGTCTCCATCAACACGTATCCCGATACACATGCGGAATATATCCGCGCGGCCCTGAACGCCAATGCCCATGTATTCGTGGAAAAACCTTTGGCGTTGACAGTGGAATCAGCCCAAGACTTGGTCGATCTAGCTCATAAAAAAGGAAAAAAAATGGTGGTGGGATACATTTTACGCGTACACCCGGCCTGGGCAAAATTCGTCGAGGTGGCAAGAACCTTGGGCAAGCCTTTAGTGATGCGTATGAACCTCAACCAACAGGCCTCGGGAGATATGTGGTACACACACAAACAGTTGATGAACAGCATGTCGCCGATTGTGGACTGTGGCGTGCATTATGTAGATATCATGTGCCTGATGACCCAATCCGTACCGGTAAGTGTCAGCGCCATTGGGGCTAGATTATCCGATGAAATCGATGCCAATATGTACAATTACGGGCAGTTACAGGTCCGGTTTGAAGACGGTTCCGTGGGCTGGTACGAAGCAGGCTGGGGACCGATGATGAGCGAGACCGCATTTTTTATTAAAGACGTTATAGGGCCAAAAGGAAGTGTTTCCATCTCCGACGATGCCAAAGGTGATTCCGATAATGTGGAAGACCACACCAAAACAGGAGGGCTGTTGCTACATCATGCGGAACTCGACAGTGATGGAAATTTCGCTAAGCCCGACAAAATTATCAATACTTCCGACGAACCTGACCATGATGCACTTTGTAAATTGGAACAGGAATATTTTCTGAAGGCAATAACAGAAGACGTTGATCTAAGCGACCATATGCGTGATGCGGTCAACAGCCTGCGCATCGTTTTAGCAGCGGACGAATCGTTTCGGACGGGGAAGACGGTTGAATTATGACGTCATGGAAACTGTCATGCTGAGCGCAGTCGAAGCACGACAATGTGGTAATTTGTAAATCTGGTGTTTTTAAGCCCTTCGACTGCGCTCAGGGTGACATTTCAACAGATTGCCGCGTCAATCGCCTTTGGCTCTTTCCTCGCAATGACGTTAGTCTTTAAACAACGGTGTATCCAATAAACTGATCAAGCCTTCGTCATGCTCCTTTAAAATCCGTTTGGTACGTAAATAGCGGTTACGATTGAATTCATCGTAGTTTTCAGCATGCTCTTCCATACTGCTTATGCGCACCTTATCGGAAGCGTGTATGAACTCGTTGTTGCCTATCCAAATACCTACGTGCACCACCTTTTCCGGGGTTGCATCGGTCGCTTTGCTTCCAAAGAACAGCAGATCGCCTTTTTGTAGATTTTCGAAATTGGCAACGGAATCGATGGCCTTTCCGGTATGTACTTGTTGAGAGGCATCTCTGGGGATGACCATGCCATTCAGAAAATACACGGTTTTGGTAAAACCACTGCAATCCATGCCCTTGGTCGAGGTGCCCCCCCAAAGGTAAGGTACGCCCATCAAGGTCTTCGATGTGGCCACAAGGCTTTCGGCATTGGGCGTCAATTTTTCGAGCCATGCATTGTAGGGTTCCGCTTCTTCCTTTGAGACATAGGCTGTTCTACCATCGGGATAGCGCACGATAAAAAATTCGTCGACATACTTTATGATTTCCAGAATATTGCCTGCCACCAAATCTGATACCGGTTGTTCCCTATCCGGACCCTTATAAGAATGCCCATACGTTTTCGTATATATCATCTTGTCGGTAGTCTTCCAATTTGTCATAACTCTGGCATCCATAAGCTCGATGCCTCCAGAATCTACCCATGCCAAATATTTATCCGGGGTTTGTATGTAATACCATCCTTCTTGTTCTTTAAGAACTTTTACCGGGGTTCCTAAAGTAGCCTGCGTGGCCAACTCTGCCGAATGTTTGGGCTTGCTGCGTAGGTTGGCGACTGAAATATTGATCAGTGCCTGTGTTTTTCCGTTCAGGTTTTCCAATGGTAGAATCTGTATCCCGTTCTTAAACGCAATGTTTTTGGATTCCAATTTGGTTTTAAGGGCTGCGACCGCTTCTGGTAAGTTGGTTTCACCGGTCAATATAAATGCATCCGCAGCACCGACCACCGTAATATCGAACAAGGCCGTACGTTTATCAGGGGCATATTCAGAATGTATCTGCTGGATTTCTGCTAACAGCTTTCGCTTATCATCCATTTTTCCACAAGCGGTTAAGAGTACGGCAAATAGACAAGTGATACCGGCCTTAAAATAGGTTTTGTTCATGTTAGCGCTAAGTTATGCCAAAATTGTCGTATAATCCAATGCGTCTTTTGCGGCATCCCGTCGTTAAAAAATAATTCCGTAGCTATAGCTGCAATAATTTTTTGTCTAGGGCTACCACAAAATTCACGATTGCCTTATACGACATTTCAGCTTTAACTCCGCACTACATTATTTCACCACGGTAAATAATGTAATTTTGAAACAATGAAAAAATTAAAGGTCATCGAACTTTTTGCGGGCGTCGGCGGTTTTCGCCTGGGCCTCGAAAATACGGGGAATTATGAGGTCGTTTGGAGCAATCAATGGGAACCCAGCACCAAAAGACAACATGCCTCGGAGGTTTACCAAGCCCGTTTCGGAAGCGAGAACCATAGTAACGAAGATATCGCCGAAGTGGATACCAACGAAATTCCCGATGCCGAGGTACTTGTTGGCGGATTTCCCTGTCAGGATTATTCGGTGGCCACGACATTAAAGAATTCTAAAGGATTGATTGGTAAAAAAGGAGTGCTATGGTGGAGCATCCATAGGATACTATCCGAAAAAGAAAATCCGCCGAGATATTTGATCCTGGAAAATGTTGACCGCTTGCTCAAATCACCTTCAACGCAACGGGGAAGGGATTTTGCCATCATCCTAAAAAGTTTGGATGATTTAGGATATGCTGTAGAATGGCGCGTTATCAATGCCGCGGATTACGGGATGCCCCAACGTCGCCGTCGGATTTTTATCCTAGCCTATCACAAATCAACATCCATATATAACGCACTGGAAGAATGCAATAAATTAGATTGGATGCATCGATCTGGCACCATTGCGGATGCCTTACCCATACAAAATCCCACTAAAAAACAGGATTTGTATACTTCCCGGGAAATCGAAAGCGAGTCCTTTACACTAACTGGCAGTCTTTTAAAAATTTCCGAAAATTTTAATGAGGGCCGAAAATTATCCCCCTTTGAAAATACAGGTATATTTATAAAAGGAAAGGTTTTTACCGTTAAAACGCTTCCGAATTATGATGGTAAACGGATGGTTTTGGGTGATATCCTTCAAAACGGCGAAGTGGATGTCCCTTTTTTTATACCTTCCGACGATTATCCAAAATGGGAATATCTGAAAGGGGCCAAAAAGGAAACCCGAAAGGCCAAAAACGGATTCGAATATCAGTATAAAGAAGGTGGAATGATTTTTCCCGATGCGCTGGACAATGCTTCTCGTACCATAATTACCGGTGAGGGCGGCAAAACACCCTCACGGTTCAAACATGTAGTGCAGACTGCAAAGGGATTGCGAAGGTTGACCCCGGTCGAACTGGAACGCTTGAACATGTTCCCCGATACGCATACCGAACTGGAAGGTGTTAGCGATACCAAACGGGCCTTTTTCATGGGAAATGCATTGGTTGTGGGTGTAGTGGAAAAATTAGGTGCCGCATTAATCGATACAATCAGCTCGTGACGATATAGGGGCAAGACTTTTTACCGACCTATCGGTCTATTATCTTGACGTACCTCATTTATATTTATGTTTAGCTACCGTTCGTCGATACATACTTGAATTTAATGGATGTTGTAGATAAAATAGGATATATTATAAGCCCTATTTACCGACTACAGGGTCTAATCCTGATTTAATCTATCAAAATGAGTCTTTTCTTAGGAATATTTAATTCCAATATAAAACCTGTGGTTAACCATCCTTCTGGAAGCTAATTAAGATTAAATAGAATTCATAATTTTAAGTTAATACACCTTTGAAATTGGTGTTTGTTTGTTTTTGTTGTATCTTGTGATTTATGGTAAATGTAGAAAAGTCAGAGAATCAGGCATTTTTAGAAAAGTCTATTCACCACTTGGAAGCTACTGGCTTTGAAGATATAAAGGCGAATATTGAAGGGTATGAAACTCCTAAATCGTATATCCGTAAGGGGCATGATGCAAAAATTACGCCTGACATCGTAGCACTAAAAAACGGTAGGAAATATTATTTTGAAATCAGCTTAAAATCTGATAAACCTAGGTTATTAAAGACCAAATGGCTCTTTTTGGACACCTTGAGTCGAATGAACTCTAATCGGTTTCGAATTATAACTACGCGAGGGCATTACAAGTTTACGGATACCATGTTGGAGGATATCAACCTCAGCAACAAGGAGCCTATAAAAATATAATGTAGGGACAGAGAATTTTCTGCCGATACGATTTTCCGTAAGGGCAAGCAAGTATTGAAAATTTTCAATACTTGCTTGCCCTTATTTTGTTTTTGTCCCTGTGGTTTTCTTGAGGGTGCGATGCATCGCGACCTTACGATTTTCTTATCATCCCAATATGGGGAATACCATCTTCCAAATACCCATCGCCGACCTGATTAAAGCCCAGTTCGTGATAAAACCTTTCTAGGTACATCTGCGCCGATACATGAATGACATTTTCATTAAAATGCTCATGTACCGCATGTATCGCATCCTTCATAATATCTTTTCCATAGCCGAACTTACGCTGCATTTTCTTTACTACTACTCTACCGATACTAGCTTCATCTGTATAATCACCGGATTTTAAAATCCGGGCATAGGCAACAATCACGCCTTCTTTTTTTCCGATAACATGTAATGCCTTTTGATCTTTTCCATCAATATCTTCGTAAACACAATTCTGTTCTATCACGAAAACCTCGCTTCTCAAACGTAATAGGTCGTAAAGTTCTTTTACCGTTAGAGCGTGGAATGGTTTGACTTCAATTTGTATCATAAAATAGGTTTCTAGACCATAAATGCAATATTACGAACAATGGATACCATGCATCTCTAACGGTGGGGACGTGATGCATCGTGTACCTATCCTAATCTTGAACGATTACCTGTTTACTGTCCGGTTTATCGAATTCTGGTTGAATGTTAACGTGATTGATTCCGAATTTATGATACACCACCTGCTCTATTTCGCCCAGAATGTTGTCAAACTCCGATAATCGGATGTCTTCATTAAAATCGACGTGCGCTTCTAAGTGAACTTCATCTTCGTTCAATTGCCATATATGTACGTGATGTACGTTCTTAATGGACGTTATTTTCTGTATGGCATCGACGATTTGTTCCACCTGTATCGTATTGGGCGTAAAAAGCATCAAGACCCGAGTCGAACTTTTTAAAAGATCGTAGCCCATATAAATCAAGTAGAGTGCAATGGCTAAGGTAAGTGCCGCATCTACCCAATATACTTGATAGAACTTCATTAATATGCCTCCTATTAACACGGCAACAGAGGCCATCATATCGGTCAGCAAATGCAAATAGGCCGATTTCATATTCATATTACTCTCGGCATCCTTCTTTAGTAACAAAACGCTGAATCCATTGGCCAAAATGCCCAAGAGGGAGAGCCAAATGACCATATCTGATGCTACTTCCTGTGGATTAAAGAAGCGTTCAACCGCTTCTTTAATCAATATAACGGCTACGATTATCAAAGTAGCGGCATTTACGAAAGCAGCAATAATTTCGGCTCTCTTGTATCCAAATGTTTTACGGTCCGAGGCTTCCTTTTTAGACAGCAGATTTGCTATATAGCTCACTATAAGCGACAGCACATCGCTAAAGTTGTGAAGCGCATCGGACAGTAGCGAAAGACTACCCGAAATCAAGCCTCCTATTACCTGTGAAACGGTTATCAGAATGTTTAATAGGATAGAAATAATCAGGTTCCGCCCTTTTACATCGGGATGGGAATGATTGTGGGAATGGGACATGAAAGGTTCAAAATTTATAGTTAAGGGCACTCCATAAATAAGCTAAAAAAGAAAATCCGAAGATAAACCATCCTTATAAATATACGAATAGTAGTACTTTACAACAAGGTATGCCAAGTTCACAACAAACATTTCTTTTTTTCCCGAAAGAAATGTTCATTTGTATAGTACAACTTAGTCGATAAGTGTTGATAACCTATCAAAAGAAAAGGAATACTAAATTAGGATTTCCCGTTCCAATTTTAGCTTACAAAACATAATCCGAAAAACAGAAAATAGTTGTTCCTACTTGATAGCAATCTGTCAAACGAATATCCTCCCTAATTAACATTTATTTTCAGTACACTTATCAAAAACTGGATGTTCACATCGGTTATCAACCTATTTTCATAACCCGGATAATACCTTGATTTAGAATGATAGACTATCTGTATAAGTTGTCAACAAGTTTACAAATCGGTTCACAGCAAGTTATTTTTCCGATTTTTATACCGCTATCAACATCCTATCATAACCATCATTTTATATTTAAAATTTTAAAAAAGTAAATGTAATATGTAATATATGTTGATAACCTTTTTTGTTGGGTGAAAATGAGGTGTCAGACACAAACGTATTTCCTCTACTTTAAAAAATAAGCTATGAAGGAGCTATAACCTGTAAGGACTAAGCCATTCAAACCAACAACTTAACGGCCGAAACTACGTATACTACGTGTATAATTCGTAATTTTCCGCCCAAATACTTAATTATTATTAATGACGAAGAAGAAAAAGAAAGCCAGAAACCATAGAAAGAACGAGATTACGAAAGGCATCTTCACTACACTTGAAAAAGAACCCCAGAAAACATTCGATTACAAACAGATAGCTACCAAGCTTGACCTGACCGATACCCAAGACCGTAACCAATTGATCAAACGTTTGGGACAGCTGAAAGAGGAAAATCGAATCGAAGAAGAAGACCAGGGCAAATATAAGGCCGTGGGCAGCGCTACATCTAAAAGTAAAAATAGCGGAAGTCATCCTACCGGAAGCCATCATACCGGAAAAGTCGATCTCACCAGTAGGGGTAATGCCTACATCGTTATCGAAGGAATGGATGATGATATTTTCGTGCCCCAAAACCGAGTAAATAAGGCCTTTCATGGTGATACGGTAGAAGTAAATATATTTAAACCTCGAAAAGGCAAAAAACCTGAGGGCGAAGTCATAAAGATTTTGGAACGAAAAAAGACGGAATTTGTCGGTATTCTTGACATCCAGAAAACTTTTGCTTTTGTTCGCCCTACGGATTTTAGAATGTATACCGATTTTTTTGTTCCCAAGGGAAATACTATGGATGCCAACGATGGCGATAAAGTGGTCGTAACTTTCGAAAGCTGGTCTGAAAATACTGATTCGCCCATCGGAAAAGTAACCGAGGTGCTAGGTAAACCGGGGGAACACAATACCGAGATCCACGCCATTCTGGCGGAATACGGATTACCTTATGATTTCCCGACCGAAGTAGAGCGATTTGCCGATACCATAGATACGTCTATTAAAGCGGAAGAAATTGCCAAGCGTAGAGATATGCGCGACACCTTAACTTTTACCATCGACCCTAAAGATGCCAAGGATTTTGACGACGCGCTATCCTTTGAGATTTTAGAAAACGGTAATTACGAGATAGGCATTCATATCGCTGATGTTTCCCATTATTTACTTCCCGATACGATTTTAGAAGATGAGGCCTACGAGCGCGCCACATCTGTATATTTAGTCGATCGCGTCGTACCTATGCTTCCGGAAGTATTGTCTAACAACGCCTGTTCATTACGACCCAATGAGGAGAAATATACTTTCTCCGCCATTTTTGAAATGGATAAGGACAACGCTGGAATTATAAACCAATGGTTCGGCAGAACAGTTATCAATTCCGATGAACGGTTTGCCTATGAAGAGGCACAGCATATCATAGAGACCCAAAAGGGGAATATTCCCAAGGACATTTCCATTCGTGATGCTGCCTATTCGGTTGCGGACGTCGTTGTGAAAGCTACCTTGGAAATGGATCGCTTGGCAAAAATCATGCGTGACAAACGCATGCAGCAGGGGGCATTGTCATTCGATAAGTTAGAGGTCAAGTTTATATTGAACGAGAATAGCGAACCTGAAGGCGTTTATTTTAAGGAATCGAAAGATGCCAACAAAATGATCGAGGAGTTCATGCTTTTGGCCAACCGGAAAGTGGCGGAGTTTATCGGGAAACAAACTCCGAAGAAAACTTTTATATATCGAATACATGACGACCCAGACCCAGATAAACTGATGGCCTTGAACGGTATCATTTCCCGTTTTGGGCACAAGCTGGACTTTAAAGACAAAAAATCCATCAGTTCTTCCTTGAACCAACTTTTAAGCGATGTAAAGGGTAAAAAAGAGCAAAATCTGGTAGATACCTTGACCATCCGAAGTATGAGTAAGGCTATCTATACCACCGAGAATATCGGACATTATGGACTATCGTTCGATTACTATACGCATTTCACCTCCCCCATCCGTCGATATCCAGATGTGATGGTCCATCGTTTATTGCAACATTATTTAGACGGTGGAAAATCGGCTAATGCCGAAGCCTATGAGAAAAAGTGCAAGCATTCTTCCGATATGGAATATCTGGCTTCAAGCGCCGAACGTGATTCCATTAAATATATGCAGATCAAGTTCATGCAAGATCACCAAGATCAAGAATTCGTAGGCGTAATCAGCGGTGTTACCGACTGGGGCATCTATGTGGAAATCATAGAGAACAAATGCGAGGGCATGGTGCGCATCAGTGATATTAAGGGCGATTATTATATCTTTGATGAGAAAGAGTACGCTATTGTAGGAGAACGTACAAAAAAATCGTACCAATTGGGCGACGAAGTCGTGGTGATGGTAAAAGATACAGACCTGATGAAACGACATCTAGATTTTTCCCTAATTGGTAAACATGAAGCTTAGATTTAATAAAAATCCATAATGTCGTTCTACGCATTTCATCGTAAAGGGAGTGCCCATGTCGAATCAAGACAATTTTTCGGAATGGATTTTGTTTATATATAGACCGGCAACCTCTCCCGTAGAGTAGAGACACGATTAATTGCATCTCTACAGGACAGGTTATATACAACCGACCTAAAATTGACATCATGAAACAATTTATGTTTTTAATGATATTGCTGCTTGGGCAAAGTGTTATTTCTGCTCAAGACGTTACCCAAGACCTTACACCGTTTACCGAAGTTAAAGCTTTCGACGGTCTTTCTGTAAACCTTATAAAGTCAGACGTCAACAAAGCTGTCGTTACCGGCGAGAGTGTCGATAAAGTGGCTATCGTCAACAACGACGGCGTACTCAAAATTCGGATGCAGCTTGATAAAATTTTTAGTGGCTACCGCACATTCGTCGATTTGTATTACACCGAAAAATTGGTCGTTATCGACGTTAACGAAGATGCTCGTATCAGCTCTAAACAAACCATTTCACAAGATGTGTTGGAATTGAAGGCGCAGGAAGGCGGCGAGATTGTCCTTACCGCCGAAGTGGAGCAGTTGTTGATAAAAACGGTAACCGGAGGTATAATTATTACAACGGGAACATCCGATTTACAGGATGTTGCCATAAATACCGGTGGTATTTATGAAGGTAAGGCGCTGAAAACCAAGTTTTCTACAATTAACGTAAACGCGGGCTCTCGTGCCGAAATTTACGCTTCCGATTATGTCAAGGCTACGGTCAAGGCCGGTGGCGAAGTTCTGGTATACGGAGATCCAATAAAAATGGACGAAAAAACAGTATTTGGTGGTACGGTAACCAGAATGTAGTTTTCGTGAAAAAATGTTAATAGTTAATAGTTATAAGTTAATAGAGATTGTTGTTTCGCTTTTAACCATTAACTTTTACCATTAACTAATAATTATGTGGCAAGACGTACAGGCAGCGATACCATTGGGCTTTTTATTGAGCTTTATGATCGGACCTGTTTTTTTTGTGCTTCTCGAGACCAGTGCAACAAGGGGTTTCAGGGCAGCGATTGCCTTCGATATCGGCGTAATCATTGCCGATATACTTTTTCTGCTCATTGCCTATTTCAGTAGTTTTCAACTTTTGGAAAATTTGAGTAACCAACCGGGGCTTTTTGTTTTTGGAGGTGTAATCCTGTTAGTTTATGGCATTATTACCTTCTTTAAGAGACCACCAAAAAAAAAGGACTCCGACGTCAAATCGAGTAAAAGTGATTATTTCAGTTTGGCCGTTAAGGGCTTTCTACTCAATTTTATTAACATCGGAGTATTGATTTTCTGGTTGGGTATTATTATCGTGGTAGGTCCCAGTCTTGACAATGAGCCGGAGCGTATTGTGGTATTCTTTTCTTCTATGGTCGGCGCCTATTTTGTAACGGACGTATTCAAGATTCTTCTCGCTAAACAATTAAAGCAGAAATTAACATCGAAAAGAATATACTACGTTAAGAAAGGACTGGGTATCATTCTCATTATCTGTGGCATCGTACTTATAATAAAAGGATTTTTGCCCAAGGATCAATTCAATATCGAGGAAGGAATCGAACGGATGGAGCATATCGGGGAGTAGCATACCACAACATTCTTGGCTCAACTGAAAAAACCTCCAAATTGTTGGAGGTTTTTTGAGATGGAAATAAATAGGAAAATTACAACTACAACCCGTTGATATAATTATCGACGAATACTATCCTTGTATCGATCCAGGTGGCAATAAAATCGATTTCGGTATCACTGTAACGTTGGGGCAGTTCGGGGTTCAGGTTTTCCCTTTCGTATGCTCCGTTATTCTTTAGATACCTGAAATTCTCCCTGAACATTCCCTTCAGATTTTGCGGACTTAGAACGTTTGATTTCAGTTCCTTCCATCTCGATCTCAGTTCCTTTTTAAATTTTTTATTTAAGAGTAACCTATCGTAGAGGCCATTGGAAAGAATAAAATCGGTGTTGGTCAGACGATCGCCCGTCCATTCGTCCCCCCAAGTGCCGTCCATATCCCATGGCACGAAAAAATAGGGTTCTTTCCTGTCATATCTTGCCGTGAATAGATTCTTTCCAGTATTGTCAGGGGCATATATAACGTTTAGAAAAATAAAATAATCGGCCATGTTCTCTATATCGACCCTTTTGCGAATCTTATCGTCAAAGCGCTTCTTGCTGCTGTTGACCACAAGATTGACAAAATCGTGCAGGTTTCCCCAATCCAGTTCGCCAACTTTGTCCGGGTATTCCGCCTCGTAACCGCTCCAGGTCTTCGAGCCGTTCGAATAGTCGTCCAGTCCGATAAAGGTAACTCCGTTGGCCCAGGTATCCCCTTTATAAAGCTCCCCCCTAAGTCGGCCGTCATATTCTTTTATTGCCAATTGTTTCCGATCGACCTTTTCCCCCAGATAATAAATCCCCCGATAGCTTCCATTCACGAATACCTCGCAAAATTTTCTTTTGATGCCCAAGGTTATTTCTTTTCCCTTATCATGGTGCCCACCCTTCTTTTTCTTGGCATCTTTAGTATCATAATATCCGAAATCATCGTCATGGTCGTCATCATCGTGGCCATCGTGGTCATGGTTGTCATCGTCATCATATTCCTTCACATAATCAGCCCTTCCCATTTTTAACCAAATGTCGTGCGAGGTATAGTCCCTGATACGTAGTGGCTCGTTCCAGAGCCCGTCCAATATCCAATCGTCGTCGTTGCGCATGCCCAAGAGCGATTCGTTTTTGGTGTTGTCGCCCAAGGGGTCTTCCCATAGTTCAACACTATACGATTTCTTCGGGAAGGTCTGTGAAATACCGCCCCTACGTTCTATGCCAATCAAACTGGTAAAAGGATTTTTTCCAGTTTCCAATAGCACAAGGTTCCCGCTGATTTTGGGATCATCGGGAATTTCAACGTTGCCCGTATTAATGACCACCAAGGGTAGCTCGGTGCGGTACAGGGTGTACGACGAGTCTCTGTGGGTTACAATATATGCTTTGCCCAACTGCAGCTCGGAATCGTTGGGAGTAATTTGAAAGGTGTCCTTTTTTATAAGGATTAGGGAATCAAAATGAACATTGTTCCCATTATATACAAAAAGGGAATGTTCGGCATCCAAAACCGGGGAAGGTTCCAAGGACGCTATGACCTCGCCCCGGTATTTAAGGGCCACGGAATTGTAATCGTTTGCTTCGGGCGAATCGACCGAATTTTCGCAACTTTGTGACAGCACAGCAAGTGCCCCCAATAGGAGGGTAGTTTTTTTTATTTTCAAAAGTGTTAGCGTTAATTAATATATAGTTTGGGAATATGCTCCCGGGTTCTCTGAATTGTTGACTATTAGTGGCTTTCGGTGGTAATCACCTACTTTAAAAGGAAAAATTTCACCAATACATTTCCGAATTTTTTGATTTCAAGTGGATATAAACTTAAGAAATCTTAACATATGTCAGGAATTTCTACGATAAAAATAGTTGCTTTTTTAGCTTTTTACTTGTTGTAAGAATAGAATGCCTTGGTAATAGTAGGAAACAATAAAAAGGGAAGCCTTGCGATGCGGCGGTTAGCGAAGATAAAGAAGAACTTTGCGCACTGCATTCATAAACCGCCGTACCAATACACCAAACAAAAAAACCTCCACGTTTTGCGGAGGCTTTGTTCGAGCGGATTCGAACCGCTGTACAAGCTTTTGCAGAGCTGCGCCTAGCCACTCGGCCACGATGCCAAATTTATTTTGCAAAGGTAATGTGTTTCTAGGGTTTTGAAAAATTTAATGTATCATTCTAAAATAAAATCCCTCGTCTTTAGCATGATTTGCTGTGGTTCTTGCGCCATACAACGTACTCAAATAAAAGGGTATAGCGTTATGCTTTTCTTCTTTCCTTCAACACCACAGTAACCTTCTCCACATCGCCCCCGATTGGCGGGTTAATTTTAGAGACCCAGACCTTGGCTGTATCGACAATATTGATTTCCTTGAAAATACGGTCGATAATCCGTTGGCCCACATGTTCCAAAAGTTTGGAGGGGCTACTCATCTCCTCCTTTACTATATGGTTAATATGCACGTAATCAACGGTATCGGATAACTTGTCCGAAAGCGATGCCTTTGAAAGATCGGCGTCGACGGAAACATCCACCCGATATTCACTACCGATGGCAGTTTCTTCCTTTAGGCAACCGTGATGAGCATATACTCGAATATTGTCGATTTTTACTTTTCCCACAGTAAAATTTTCTGCGAAGTTAATCGAATACGGCAGAAAATGGCACGCAGAAGACGCTGATTTTTATGATTAACTAAGATTTCTATGAAGGGATATTGGATTTATCTGAGTTGCATTTTTTTCACTTCGATATAATTTTTATCTCATATCTCACGTCTCATTTCTTAAATCTCTAGTAAGTACACCGACAATTACTAAGTCCCTGAAATAAATCAACACCAATAGTAACAACGTGTGTACCTGTACTATAGTTAAGTATTTCGTTTAGAATAATTTGGTAGGAGTATCCAAAATAGAAATTATTCTTTTTGAGTCCCGCAAAGGGGGCGATATATAGAGGATCCCCGATTTGATCGTTCAAGAAACGGTAGTTGACACCGGTATAGTAATAATCCTCAAAGTCATAGAAGCGGAATTTTAGATTCAAATCCGTTTCGGAGCGGCCGTCGCTTTCGAACATTTTGAACAGTAACGAAGGCTCGATTTCTAAATCGGAATTCTTGTTCTTTCGGTAGCGATATCCTGTGTATACGTAATAGTTTCTAAGCTCATTGGGCTCACTGGCGTTAAAGGTAAAATTGCTAGGATCTTTGCCCAAGAGGTTAGAGGCGTTCGCGCTGAAATAGAACTTGCCGTAGCGGTACATAGCTCCCACATCAAAGTTGTGGTTGGTGGTCTGTCGGTTGTTGATGACCCCTGGATCAAGATTGGCATCGATAAACTGGTCGATATCGATACGGAATTGGTTAAAGTTATAGGACAAGCCGAACGATAAAAACTC